>PPYF01525009.1_pt1 | contig 47648 bp, 35 predicted proteins | sample 1559871 | NCBI WGS metagenome assembly PPYF01 (sample SAMN08240021, study PRJNA423297) | Human gut metagenome, whole genome shotgun sequencing project.
TCGGAGCTGTATGCGGGGAAACTCGCACGTACAGTTCTTAATGGGGAAAGCGGCGGAAACGCCGCTGACCTACATAACATAATTTAGCTACTTAATTATATGCGTATTATATTCAAGAAATTCAGAGCACGTATGATCATAGGATGTATATTAGTTATAATAGCGTTGTTGGCTGTGTCAGTCTTTATTTTTATCAACCAGCCCAGCTTTGGCCGGACGCCCCGTGGCGAACGGCAGGAAAGAGTACTGAAATCTCCCAATTACAGGAACGGAGCATTTCAGAATCAGCATGAGACGAAATTAATGACTTCGGACAGGGGACGTTTCGAAGGTATTTGGGAATTTATTTTCAGAAAGATAGACGGGCTGCGCCCCGACCAGCCTGTCAAGGCAATAAAGACTGACTTACGGAAGATAGACCGTGATAAGGAAGTATTAGTTTGGTTCGGGCATTCTTCTTATCTCATTCAGACGAGCGGAAAGCGGGTATTGGTCGATCCCGTATTTTGCATGGCTTCTCCTGTCTCTTTCGTCAATAAGCCATTCAAAGGAACAGATATTTACCAGCCGGAAGATATGCCGGATATTGATTATCTGATAATCAGCCACGACCATTGGGATCATTTGGATTACAACACAGTCAAGAAGTTAAAAGACCGGATTGGAACAGTGATTTGCCCGTTAGGTGTCGGCGAGCATTTCGAGTACTGGGGATTCGATAAAGAGCGTATTGTCGAACTCGATTGGAATGAAGATACGAACCTGGCTGACGGTTTTAATATCTATTGTCTGCCTGCCCGTCATTTCTCCGGTCGCGGACTTTCTGCCAACCAGTCACTTTGGGCTTCTTTCTTATTGATAACTCCCGCACAGAATATATTTATAGGCGGAGACGGGGGGTATGATACTCATTTCGCGGAAATTGGCGAACGTTTTCCGGATATAGATCTGGCTATTCTCGAAAATGGGCAGTATAACGAAGAATGGAAATATATTCATCTAATGCCGCAGTATATGGCACAGGCTGCAAGGGATTTGAAGGCTAAAAGAGTTTTAACCGTACATCATTCTAAATATGCGTTGGCAAAACATCGTTGGGATGAGCCGTTGAAAAATGAGGAGGATATGAAAAAGAAAGATTCTCTGGATGTACTGATGCCGGAGATTGGAGAAGTAATGAAGCTGAACGCTGAAAAATAATTATTATAGAACTGCCTGTCAACATCAATTAGTTGTATTGACAGGCAGCTTTATGTTAAAAGATAAGAATCTGTAATTTTGGTATAACATTCGGTAATATGTATAGTTAATAACCGAATCTATCTACCTAAATTTGCATCGGTAAAGGAATCAACTTAAAACTACTATAAATTGATAAATAATAAATTTATGCTGCGTACTATCAGACTTACAGCCGCCATTGTGTGCTTCACGCTTATTACCCTGCTGTTTCTCGACTTTACGGGTAAATTGCACATTTGGTTCGGATGGTTGGCGAAAATACAGTTTTTGCCGGCTTTATTAGCCTTGAACATAGGTGTCGTATTGTTTCTTGTCCTGCTCACTTTTCTTTTCGGGCGTATCTATTGCTCGGTCATTTGTCCGTTGGGAGTATTTCAGGATATTGTTTCCTGGGTATCCGGCAAGCAAAAGAAGAACCGTTTCCGTTATTCACCCGCAATGAAATGGTTGCGGTATGGTGTTTTAGGAGTGTTTATTATTATGATGGTTGCCGGATTGAACTCTCTGGCAATTCTGATAGCGCCTTATAGTGCATACGGACGGATAGCTTCCAGTCTCTTTGCACCGGTTTGGCAATGGGGAAATAACCTGTTGGCATATTTTGCCGAGCGAATGGATAGTTATGCCTTTTATGAGGTAGATGTTTGGATGAAAAGCCTTTCTATACTAATTATTGCTGTGGTTACTTTTATAGTCCTCGGCATTTTGGCATGGCGCAATGGACGTACCTATTGCAATACAATTTGTCCGGTAGGCACTGTATTGGGGTTTATATCCAGATATGCCATCTTCAAACCGGTAATCGATACTTCCAAATGTAACAGTTGTGGTTTGTGTGCCCGCAACTGCAAAGCATCATGCATCAATCCGAAAGCTCATGAAATTGATTATAGCCGTTGTGTGGCTTGTATGGACTGTATAGGAAAATGCAAGCATGGAGCTATCAGATATACACGGCGGACTCTTGAAAAAGCAACGGTCACAACAGAAAATATGCAAACGAAGTCCGTTACTGCGGAACAAGTGGACAATGCCCGCCGTAGTTTCCTTTCAGCATCGGCAATCTTTGCAACGGCTTCTGTCCTGAAAGCACAGGAAAAGAAAGTGGACGGAGGACTTGCCACTATTGAGGACAAAAAGATTCCTGAACGGGAAAATCCGATTTATCCGCCGGGGGCGCTGAGTGTACGTAATTTTACGCAGCATTGCACTGCCTGTCAGTTGTGTGTTTCCGCATGCCCGAACCAAGTGTTGCGTCCTTCAGATAATTTGATGACTTTGATGCAGCCTGAGATGTCCTATGAACGCGGATATTGTCGGCCTGAATGTACCAAATGCTCGGAAGTTTGTCCGGCTGGCGCCATTCATCCGATTACTACGGCTGATAAATCGGCTACTCAAATCGGTCATGCCGTATGGATAAAGGAGAATTGCGTACCACTGACAGATGGCATGGAGTGCGGTAACTGTGCCCGCCACTGTCCGACAGGAGCCATTCAAATGGTAGCTTCCGAACCGGAAGCACCGGAGTCTCCAAAGATTCCGATAGTGAACGTAGAAAAATGTATCGGCTGCGGAGCTTGTGAGAACCTTTGTCCGTCCCGCCCGTTCAGTGCCATTTACGTGACCGGACATCAGATGCACAGAGTTATTTGATTTAGTAAATCAGTATAAGATTATGGAAGAGAAAAATAAAAAAGACATAAACAGAAGAGATTTTATCAAAATCGTAGGTATCAGTGCAGCTACGTCTACCGCCCTGCTATACGGATGCTCTTCAAAAAACAACTCGGCTTCTACCAGTGCTACGGGAGAAGGGGAGATACCTGCTGACAAAATGACCTACCGGACATCTCCGACTACGGGCGACCGTGTTTCACTTTTAGGATACGGTTGTATGCGCTGGCCGCTCAAGCCGGCTCCGGATGGTAAGGGAGAAGTCATTGATCAGGATGCCGTTAACGGATTAGTCGATTATGCGATTGCCCATGGAGTGAATTATTTCGATACATCTCCAGCTTACGTACAAGGCTTTTCAGAGAGAGCAACGGGTATTGCATTGAGCCGCCATCCCCGTGATAAATATTTTATCGCTACCAAGCTATCCAACTTTTCCCCGGACACATGGTCGCGTGAAGCATCACTTAAAATGTATCATAAGTCATTCGCCGAACTTCAAGTTGACTACATCGACTATATGCTGCTTCATGGCATTGGCATGGGTGGTATGGATGCCCTCAAAGGACGGTATCTGGATAACGGCATACTCGATTTCCTGATAAAGGAACGCGAAGCAGGGCGTATCCGTAATCTTGGCTTTTCTTATCATGGAGATATTGAAGTATATGATTACCTGCTTTCACGTCATGATGAAATTAAATGGGACTTCGTACAGATACAGCTCAACTATGTGGACTGGAAGCATGCGAAAGCAACTAACGCCCGAAATACCAACGCCGAATACCTGTATGGTGAACTGCACAAGAGAGGGATTCCGTCTATCATTATGGAACCGCTTCTGGGTGGGCGTTTGTCTAAGTTGAATGACAACTTGGTGGCACGTCTCAAGCAACGCCGTCCCGAAAACAGTGTCGCTTCCTGGGCGTTCCGTTTTGCCGGCTCATTCCCGGATATACTGACTGTATTAAGCGGCATGACTTATATGGAACATCTGCAGGATAATCTTCGTACTTATTCTCCTTTGGAACCGCTGACGGATGAAGAAATGGAGTTCCTCGAAGAGACGGCACAGTTAATGCTGAAATATCCTACCATTCCCTGCAATGACTGCAAGTATTGTATGCCTTGCCCGTACGGACTGGATATTCCGGCTGTTCTCCTGCATTATAACCGTTGCGTCAACGAAGGTAATGTGCCTAAGAACGGGCAGGATGAAAACTACGCCAAAGCCCGTCGCGCATTTCTCGTCGGTTATGACCGCAGCGTGCCGAAACTTCGTCAGGCTAGCCATTGCATAGGATGCAACCAATGTGTGGCGCATTGCCCGCAAAACATAGATATACCCAAAGAGTTGCATAGGATAGACCAATTTGTCGAACAACTGAAACAAGGAACTTTATAATGGAAGAATTAATCAACTTATTACATAGCGGAGGATATTCCTGCGTGATTGCCAACAAAGGAAAGGTACGTACTTTTACCCAACGCGGGGTGGCCGACTTATATGATTTGCTGACTCAGGAACCAGAGTTCCTGAAAGGAGCTGTGATTGCCGATAAGGTTGTCGGAAAAGGGGCTGCCGCTCTGATGATTTCAGGTGGTATAAAAGAGCTCTACACGGATATTATCAGTTCTAAAGCTATGGACTTGTTTCGGATATCGGATGTAAAAGTCGGTTTCGGGCAGGAAGTACCTTTTATCTGGAACCGCGACCACACGGGATGGTGTCCTGTAGAAACGATGTGTAGTGAAGAAGAATCTGTTGAAGCTATTTTACCGATGATTCATGACTTTCTTGAGAAAGTCAGAAGTAAAAAGTAAAAGAAAGAATCAGATACACGGAATAAAATATGAGAAAAGATACAACTTGTCTGTTTCTGCTCGCCGGTCTGCTTTCTGTTCCGGGAGTGGCACAGAATAAAAAAGACAGTACACAGTTCCGAAGAAACTACGTCATTGACGAGGTAGTAGTCACGGGAACACGGAATGAAACGGATATACGTCATCTTCCGATGACTATCTCCGTAGTAGGGCGGCAACAGATTGAGAAAAGGTACGAACCCTCTCTTTTACCGTTGCTGACGGAACAGGTTCCGGGATTGTTCACTACCAGTCGCGGTATCATGGGATATGGCGTCTCCACCGGAGCGGCGGGAGGCATGAGCCTGCGGGGTGTCGGCGGCAGTCCTACGGCAGGATTGTTAGTTTTAATAGACGGTCACCCGCAGTATATGGGACTGATGGGGCATCCGATAGCAGATGCTTACCAATCTATGATGACGGAAAGGGTAGAGGTTTTACGCGGCCCTGCATCCGTGCTTTACGGTTCGAATGCTATGGGAGGAGTTATCAATATCGTCACCCGCAAGCAAGAGGAAGAGGGGATAAATACCAATATGCAAGTAGGATATGGTTCATATAATACATTGCAGACCGAGTTTTCCAACCGTGTGAAAAAGGGACGTTTCAGCAGCATCGTAACCGGTTCTTACAACCGGACGGACGGGCATCGTCCTGATATGGAATTTGAACAATACGGCGGATATACAAAACTGGGTTATGAGATAAGCTCTTTTTGGAAACTAGCGGGTGATGTCAACGTCACTCATTTCAATGCTTCCAACCCCGGAACGATTCAGGTTCCACTTATCGACAATGATTCGCGTATCACCCGCGGAATGACTTCGTTGGCACTGGAAAATCATTATAGTAATACTTCTGGAGCATTAAGCTTTTTCTATAACTGGGGACGGCATAAGATAAACGACGGTTATCAAACAGGAAGAGAACCGCAAACAGCACATTTTAATTCTAAAGACAAGATGCTGGGCGTATCGTGGTATCAGAGTGCGACTTTCTTTGCCGGCAATCGTATTACGGCAGGGTTTGATTATCAACATTTCGGTGGTGAATCGTGGAATAAAGTGGTAGCTACGGGCGAACGTAAGCCGGGAGTTGACAAACAACTGGATGAATTTGCAGGATATGTTGATTTCCGTCAGGACATAAACAATTGGTTTTCATTGGATGCTGGTATCCGTGTAGACCACCATTCTCATGTAGGCACAGAATGGATACCACAAGGAGGATTAGCATTTCATCTGCCGAAAAGCGCGGAACTCAAAGCAATGGTAAGCAAAGGATACCGTAACCCGACGATTCGTGAAATGTATATGTTCGCCCCTGCCAACCCTGAACTGCAACCGGAAAAACTGATGAGTTATGAACTTTCCTATTCGCAGCGTTTACTGGACGGGGCATTATCTTATGGAGTGAATCTTTACTATATCAATGGTGATAATATAATAATGTCAAACGGACTGGTTCCGCCATTGAATATCAATTCCGGGGAAATCGAGAACTGGGGCATCGAAACCAATATCAATTATCACGTTAATTCGCATTGGAATGTCAACACCAATTATAGTTGGCTGCATATGGAGAATCCGGTTCTTGCCGCTCCCGAACATAAACTGTATGCGGGAGTCGATTATTCTTCGGGGCGTTGGAGCGTATCGACGGGGCTGCAATATGTGAAAGGGCTTTATACCTCTGTCACCAAAGAGCGTGAACAACAAGAAGAATTTGTTTTATGGAATCTTCGGGGGAATTATCGTGTGTGCCGTTTCGCCAATCTCTTTGTGAAAGGAGAGAACCTGCTTGCGCAACGTTATGAGATAAATGCCGGCTATCCTATGCCGAAAGCTACATTCATGGGTGGTATTAATTTGAACTTTTAAATAATAAAATGAATATGGAATCAACTACTGTAAAACTCTATTCGCTGAACTACAACAATGTAAATACCTATTTGGCAGCCTCGTTATTTATCATTGGCAATATGCTTTTTCCCCAACTCTTTCATCTCATCCCACAAGGAGGAATAACTTGGCTGCCAATCTATTTCTTTACGCTAATCGGTGCATATAAATATGGTTGGAAAGTAGGACTGCTGACTGCTATCCTTTCGCCCATTATAAACTGTGTACTCTTCGGAATGCCAATACCGTCCGCATTGCCTGCCATCTTATTGAAATCCGTATTGCTGGCTGTTGCTGCCGGATGGACTGCACGACATTCAGGACATATTTCCATTCCTCTTCTGGCAGGTGTAGTACTTACATACCAAGGCATAGGAACATTAGGGGAATGGGCTTACATCGGCAACTTCTATAAGGCCATTCAGGATTTCCGTATCGGTATTCCCGGGATGTGTCTGCAAGTATTCGGCGGTTATTTATTCATTAAATACCTGATTCGCAAATAATAATATAACTTCTGATTAAGTAAAAAAGAGTCTGGCATCAACCGATACCAGACTCTTTTTTGAATTTATACACTTCCAATCAGTTACTTATTGAAAGTATCGCTACCTATTGATTTATTCGAGGGCAGTACCCCCCACTTTCGTCGGCCAGTACGGATTTTGGTATATAACGGAATTATCAGTACTATTATCGGGAGATGCCAGTCTCATTTCATTGATTGCAACAGGTTTCAGATAGTTGGCCTTAGCCCAGGTATATCCGTCATACACCTGATTGTTAATCTTCACTTTACCGAAAGGACGGATATACTTAAACTCCCTGGATGAAACATTGGAAGTCGCGTCATTAGGATCATCCTTTATAGTCACACCCTCCGGAAGTTCATAAGTCTTGTATGCTTCTTCCCAAAAATTATATCCTTCCGGGATGAACTTCCTGGTAAGAACACCATCCCATGCTCTCCAACGTACCAAGTCATCCCAACGCATTCCTTCCCCGATAAACTCACAACGGCGTTCACGGCGGATATTATATAATGTTGCGTCCACCTCATATGAACCTGGATGAGCTGCCAGGTCTGTCTCTTGATTCATGTCCGTTTTGGCAATAGTTGTCTGAAAACTACCTGTTATTCCCGCACGATTGCGTATGGCATTCCAATAACTTTCCGCCTTGCCGTCAACTTTATTATAACGTAGATAATATGCTTCCAGATAATTAAGATATGCTTCAACTCCACGGAAAACGATGCATCCCGTAGTGGACTGCGACTGACCGGAAATTATCTGCTTATTGTCATACGTCAGGCATTTACGAATTCTATAGCCTGTATTGTCAGATGTCTGCGCTTCCAGTGATATGACATTAGGCTGCTTGAACTCTTTGAGTGCAGCAGGTTCTGTAGAACTGGACGGAAGCATATCCTTTTCACCTAAGACAAATAGTTGCAGACGGGGATCACGCTTCTCTTTCACGTCCATAATAGTTTTGTCTCCCTTATATTCGTCCGATTTATAATAAGGACTTCCGTCTTCCATGACAAAGCAATCAACAAAACTTTTCAACATTCCATTATTACCGCCGCTAAAGATATAAGCCGGTGCACCGTGAGTAATCGACACCCCACCACTATTCATGTATTGCTTCCAGAAAAGTACTTCCGGATAACCGCTCATATCTTCATCCGCAAACATTTCAAAATATGGATTCCAACCTGCAATTCCTGCTATGCTTTTCGGATTGGTTACGCCTGTATTGCCGGTCAACGTTACATTATCAGCTACTGCTTCGGCTGCTTCCATTGCCTGCTCCAAGAAATAATTGACTTCATTGTCCATATTGGTGGAGAAATCAGGATGTACTCTCTTTCCCGGCCAAGTCTCGTCACCCGGAACACGCCCCGTCCCCTTGTGATACTTCTCGAATGTAGCTTCATATAAAGCGACACGTGATTTGACCAACAAGGCACAATTCCTTGTCAACCGGGTTTTGTTACCCGAAATATCATCTGACATATATTTGGCGGCAGAATCCAATTGGTTAATGATAAAACGCGCGACAAGATTGCGTGGCTGCCGGACTGATTTTTCTATTAGTACAGGCTGTTCATCCGGCAATACTTCAGTTATAATCGGAAAGTCCCCGAATAATTTCAATTTGTTATAATACACCCAAGCACGTATAAAATACATCTCACCGATATAGTGCAGATTCTGCGACCGGTTGCCTTCAATCTTTCCGGCATCAAATTTGGGAAGCACTGTTTCGAAGAAATAATTGCAATAACGGATTTGACCGAAATCCCAGTCACCTCCTGTATTGGGTACACGCCATTGGTCTTTCTCAAAATAGGTTGAAGAATATCCGCCGACCACCATGTTATCAGTATTCTGGTCATTGTTTACCGTACCGGCTCCCCATCCGCTATGAGTTTTAAAAAGATCGTTGTATTTCGAGATACTGTAAGCAGCCAAGTGGTCTGTTGTATTAAAGTATTCCTGCGGGGTAACTTGATCCAGAGGTGCCATGTCAAGAAAATCATTGCAAGACGCAAATGATAATATTCCACCTGCTCCTATAATTGTCCGTAATATAATATGTTTCAGTTTCATAAGCCTTAAAAATTAGAAGTTAACATTTAAACCCACAGATATGGTACGCTGCAACGGGTAGAGTTTACCGTTGTTTGCGTCATAAGTACTTTCCAATGCTTCCGGATCAAAGATATTGGACATATGAGAGAACGTCAATAAATTGTCGCCGGATACATATATACGAACTGAGGACATACCTGCTTTTTTCGTCCAACGGTCGGGCAATGTATAGCCGAGTTGGATGTTTTTAAGGCGGCAATAAGCGGCATTCTGAAGATATCTGCTTTGTACAGCCATATTCCTTGAGTCGCTTTTCAAGACACGCGGATAATAAGCTCCTGTGTTAGCTCCCAACGGATCACCCTCCGGACGCCAAAAGTCCCAATGCTCCTTGAAGCCGGTAGCCTGCCATTCATCTACTCCATTAGCTCCCCAAAAATAAGGACCACTCATATAATAATCGCGTTTTGCCACTCCTTGCAGGAAGATACGGAAATCAACGCCCTTCCATGCAGCGTCAAGCGTGATACCATATTTGAAGCGGGGTGTATTATTACCTAAAATCACACGATCCCCCGGTTTCTCTTTGGTATTGTCACCTGTCGAAATAACCCCGTCATTATCCACATCTTTATACATAATATCTCCGGCTCCCCACTTGCTGCCTAAAGAGGACTGGTCGACCTTTGCCAGATGAGCATCCATTTCCTCTTGTGTCTGTGCGATACCGACAGTCTCATATCCCCAAATTTCACCTTTCATCATACTCGGATAATAGGCTTCGGAAAGTTTATTGTTATCATTAGGATAACGGGTGATTTTCTGCTGGTCATCAGCCAATGTAAATTTAGCTCCATAAGAAAAGTCGCCAATCATATCCCTCCATCCCAGTTCGAGTTCAAAACCGTATGATTTCATATCAGCATTGTTAATCTTCGGCGGAGTAGCTCCCAATGTGGCGGATAATTCGGGAGCCGGGCCGATCATATCGTACGTCCAGCGTACAAAGTAGTCGAATGAACCTGTCAGGCGGTTATTAAATAATCCCCAATCCAGACCGATATCCCATGTTTCGATGGTTTCCCATGTTTTTAATGTCGAAATGATTCCCGGCAAATTGGCATAATTGGGTCTTTTCCCGTTAACGAGCCAATTATAATCCGTACCTTGAGGCATTGTCTGATAGAAAGGATACCATGCGTCTTTAGTATCCGTATTGCCCAGTTGTCCCCATGATCCTCTCAGTTTCAGCACATCAATATGCGCTTTATCTGCTATATCGCGGAAAAAATCTTCACGCGCTATATTCCAGCCGACAGACAAAGAGGGAAAGAATCCCCAACGTTTATCGCCGATAAAACGGGATGAACCGTCATAGCGGCCGTTCAGCTCAATTAAATAACGTTCTTTATAATTGTAGTTGATTCGTCCGAAGAAACCTGCCACACCATTATGGGCGTATCCTCCTGAAGTAGTCGGAGCTTCGGTTGCCGTATTCAATGTAGGAACGGAATTGGAAATCAATGTATTTTTCTGTCCGGACAAACTTCTGGTTTTATACAGTTCGGCATTGAAACCTGCCATCACCTTAAAATAATGCCCGCTTTCATATTGCTTGAAATAGTCCGAATAGATATTTGTACTGTAATAGTTCTCCTTGTAATTATATTCGTTGACTACCGAACTTCCGGCACCATAACCACCCCATGCGATCGAATACGGATTTCCGTCTCCGTCATGTGAGTATATAGGCAGTACTTCCCAATGCTCGTGCTTGTTTTCTGTCCTCAGTGCACCTTCGACATTGATTGTCCAGTTCTTGATGGGCTCAAATACCAACTGTAATTGTTGGGTATTCAAATCCTTCTGGTTCTTTTGTCTTCCCCCGTCTTCCAGTTCCGTAATTTCCACGCCCGACATCGGATAGCCGTTTGGATCATAAGCGGGACAAGTCGGCCAACGGCGGGCGATGTTATGGAAGAACAACCCCGTCAGATAAGAAGGACGGTCAAAATCTTCGCGAGTCCATTTAGTGGAATAAGTTACTTTAAACCAGTCGGCGACTTGTGCCGTAATACTACTGTTCATGGTATAGCGCTGCAAATTATCTTCGCCATGACGCAACAGGCCATTCTGGTCTAAAAAACTACCGCTCAACGAATATTGTATTTTCTCGTTTCCACCGGAGATACTCAGGTTATGTTCCTGAGATGGCACCCAATCATTATAGAACTCTTTAAACCAGTCAGTATCAGCATTTGCTCCACCATAATTGTTCCAACGATTATTATTCGGGTTAAGTGTTGTGACGGTCGAAATTTTTCCATCCTGATAATCCTTTATTTTCTGGAGTTGTTCCGCAGAGAAAGGAGCTTCTCCGGAACGTCCTGCATTTTCTGCTGCACGGTTGAAATATTGGGCAAAAGTATAAGAGTCCATCATTTCTGGAACCGAAACGGCATCACTGAAACGGACATTGCCATTATAGCTGACTCTGGCTTTACCTGCCTTTCCTTTCTTCGTCTGAATCAGAATAACGCCGAATGCCGCACGGGCACCGTAAATAGAAGCGGAAGCCGCGTCTTTCAAAACAGAAACAGTTTCGATATCATTAGGATTCAAGGAATTAAGATTCCCCTCAATTCCGTCAATCAATACCAATGGGGAAGAACCCGAACCGTCACCGATAGTTCCCGCACCACGAATATTAAAACTCATGGAGCCGTCCAGTGAACCGCCTTCACTTCCTACTGTGAAGTTAAGACCCGGCACGGTTCCTTGCAGAGCCTGAGCTACATTAGTCACAGGCCGTGCGGCCAACACTTTAGAATCGACCATGCCTACTGCACCGGTTACATTGATTTTTTTCTGTGTTCCGTAGCCTATTACTACCACTTCGTCGAGCTGTTCCGAATCTTCTTTCATGGTGATTGTCAGGGGTGTTCCTTCTGCTTTCGTCTGAATGGTCTTATAACCAATGAATGAAAGTATAAGTGTAGCTCCTTTGGGGGAATCAACCGTGAATCGTCCGTTCAAGTCAGTTATAGTGCCGGTGGTAGTACCTTGCACTTTCACAGAGACTCCAATAAGCGGCTCTCCGTTTTCATCAACTACAGTGCCGGTAGTCTTTACGTTTTGCTGCTGTGTAATGGCAGTCTTATGCATTTCATTAGTATTATCGGTCACTGCATTCATTGGTTGTGCACAACACAACAATACAGTAGCAACCACTGCCATTTTCAAGCAATACATTTTCCGCACTTTTATAAAAGCCGGATTTGGGTTAGTTTTTCTTGTCATACTTTAATTTGTTCAGTTAGACATTAGTTAGATTTAAATTTTGAGAATTTCATGATGCGGTAGTTAACATCATGTTTGATAAATACGTGTTCAATCTTCCATAGGCGTTTTAAAGTTTATATTTAAGTTGTAACTTGAAAGCGGCCGGAAGTTATAGTTGATATAGATAAGTTCCTGATGAACTTAGGCAAATAACTAAAAAGAGAAGGGGAAAAAGGTAGTGAAGCTGATAGAAAAAATAGAAAGATTAAACCGTATAATAAATTACATCTTTTCAAGTAAGAATACATTTAAAAGAAGATCTATTTTGCTACCAACAAATTATTTTTCAAGCATTATTATGGTCAAATTTTAATATGAATGAAGTTTCTCGCACATATTTTTTTTATATTTTATGCCTTATACTTGTGTTTTATTAGATTTTATTCTACTTTTGTGCACATAATACTCCAATAATGAGTGTTGAATTTATTATTATTAACATTGCTTGAATGGCAAGTCGTTTTTATAGAATAGGATATTTGCCTAAGTTCATCAGGAACTTAGGCTTTTTGTTTTAAGAATAACAAATACCATTACACCCATCTTTGTTGATTTTAGACATTCACAGCATTATATTATTCATATATCTGATATTGTCGTATCATAAGCATAAAAAATGAATATAAAAAAAGATATATTCAACCGGTAGAAAATCAGGGGTACAATCAAAAACCTGTTTTTATAGTAGTGTGTTAAATAGATAGCCCCTTGAAAGTTACTCATTCCACTTTCAGGGGGCTATTTGAAACAAATATTATTCGTTTGCGTCATCATCCGTTTCGTCTTCATCCTCTTCCAAAGTGACAGGAGAGATGCTTCCCCCGCATTTTGCATATTGGCTCGGACTCATCTTATAGTGCTTCTTAAATACTTCCCGGAAATATTTGCTATCGGAGAATCCGGTCATGTCAGAAATTTCACTAATATTATGCTGTCCTTCTTTTAAAAGCACTGCAGCGCGTTTCACACGGGTAAGTTGAATAAAACCATTTGGGGTATATCCGGTTAATGTTTTCAGCTTGTTATAAAAACTTGTACGTCCCATGCCTTGCAATTCACAGAGCATACCCACACTGAGTGCTGTATTATCAATATTATCTTCGATGTGTTTCTTTACATCCGATATGAATTTCCAGTCAAGACAATTTGTTCCTTTAGCTGATGGAACCATTGACTGCATATCTGTTTCCAAGCTCGCGTATCTACTACGTAGCAATGCCCGGTTGGTCAATAGATTCTTGATGCTCTCTCTCAATATTGTCACATTGAAAGGCTTGATTATATATTCATCCGCCCCAATCGACAGTCCTTCAAGAATATCTTTTTCTTCTCCCAATGCCGTAAGCAACAATACCGGAATATGTGAAGTCTCAATATCATTCTTTATAGCAACACATAGCTCATCACCTCGCATTTCGGGCATCATCACATCAGTAAGGACAAGTTCCAGCCAAAATTCTTTTATGATAATCAGTGCTTCCTTACCATTGACACAAGTCTGTACATTATACAAAGGAGAAAGTAAATTAACCAGATAGGAACGTAACTCATCATTATCCTCTACAACAAGGATACGCTGTAAATCCCCATTATTAGCAGCATTGGCGATACTTTTAAACGTAGCTGGAGCAGTCAGTTCCGGCGTTTCCAATGCAGGCTCAGGGGCGGATTTCTGATTCGGCTTCTGAAGAGCCCTATTGTCTTTCTGAAAAACAATCTTGACAGTAGTTCCCTGATATTCGGTACTTTCTATATTGATTTTTCCATTATGAAGACGAACCAACCTATTCACCAGCATCAACCCTATGCCACTACCCGTAACTTTGGAGTTAATGGCATTGCTGGCACGAAAATGCAGTTTGAACAACTTATTTTGTTCAGCAGAAGGAATTCCGATGCCGGTGTCACTTATCACCACTTTCCACGAGTCATTCGTATCGGAGACAAAGACACTGACCTTCCCGTTTTCCGGCGTATATTTTAATGAGTTCGATATTATATTTTTCAGAATAGAATCCATCTTTTCTTTATCGAACCATACATTCATATAATTGAAAGTGCTTTCGTAAGTAAAGTCTATATGCTTGATACTGGCATAATTGGTAAATGCGGCACACACTTCTTTCATATAAGTATTCAACTCATATTCGGATATATATAACTCGGAAGAATATACGTCAGCACGTTCAAAATTAATAAGGTTACTAGTCAGTCTCAAAAGAGAATCTACATTCCTCAACGCAGTCTTTGTACGGGTTACCCCAATCTCTGTAAGAGTCTCCTCTTCGAGCAATTCTTCCAAAGGCGCCTTTATCAAAGTCAGCGGAGTACGTATGTCATGAGCTGTATTGATAAAAAATTGCGTTTTTTCATCTGATATTTTCTTTTGCTTTCTCAGGTTCATCGTACGTATAATGAAAGAGATTCCCCATATTATAAACAAGACATAACACAAGATTGCCCACCAACTAGACCAGAAAGGTTGCGTAATAATGATCTTCATCGCACGCTCCTCAAAGACGACATCATGTTCCTCTCTGGATACCGCACGCACGCGAAGCGTATATTTTCCCGGTGGCAGATTGGTGAAACGAATCAGATTTGTTGCTCCCGGTTGTGTCCATTTCTCATAGAATCCTTCTAATTTCCAGGAATAAAGCGCATTCCCCGGAGAATCGTAATTGACAGTGGAAACATTAAGGGAGAAAGTATTTTGATTATATTTCAACTTCAACACTTCTGTGTCGTTTATACATTCCTGCAAAGGGGAGTCCTCGCTACCCGGATAGACAGGTAGATAAGAAATATGAAAATCGCTGAATATCATCTTTGAAAACTTATAACGGGGGAACTTGGCATTTTCAGGAATTTCGATAACACCGTCCGTACTACCGAAAACAAAACTTTTATTTTTGCGTAGTGTACCCGAAGCAGCATTAAAATAAGCGGGTAGTAATCCTTCTCCTCTGGTCCAGTTATGAAAGTTCTTTTCTTTGGTGAAGAAACATGTGACCCCATTCTCCGTACTCATCATAATACGTCCGTCCACTTCCGGCAATATCGTGAATATCCGGTTGGAGACTAATGCCGAATTATCCGTATAGTAGTGATCAAAAGTATGGTTCTGTACATCGTACACAAACACTCCCGCGCCATTTGTGCCTATATATAACAAGCCGTTGTCAGCCTGATAAAGTGAATTGATATAAGTCGCTCCCATCTCTGCTTCAATATATTGGTATTGGCCGGAATCTCTATTCAACAAATACAATCCGGCAGCCGTGCCAATCCACATATGTTCCTTGTCATGCTCGACAATAGAAGTGATAGAACTCACTCCGGGATACAAACGCACCTTTTTGGTTTCCCAATCAATACATTTCAAGTTATAATATCCGCCCGACCATATTTTACCTTTCGAGTCCTTTATCATATCACGAATATATTTATCCGGACGCATATTGACAGAAGTGAGTAGGGAAGGGGAGAAGTATTCGACAGATAATGTATGCTTGTTTATTTTATAGATACCCGAAGTGTAGCCACCTGCCCAGATAATGCCGGGAGATACTTCGCACAAAGTAATAAAGATATGATTCTTATCTTTCAATTGTTCGTCAAAAGAGCTCAGGAATGAGTGCCACTGCCCTGTTGTTGAATTATAAAGGCTGATGCCGTTACTGGTGCCAAACCATAAATCGCCCTCACTGTCTTCAATCACGGCATGTACCTGATCGTTGATTAATGACTGTTTATTTCCCATGGCATGCTTCAACCAATGGTAATTTTCATATCGGTAATCTATTATCGTAATGCCAGTCGGGTAATTGGCAAGCCATATCCGTTTATCTTCATCAACAAAAATATCATTGATATTATTACCATTCATTTCATTATAACTATGATAGTTTGCCACAATGTAATGTTCCAGTTTACAAGTATTTATGTCGATCTTATATACTCCCATTCCTTCTGTTGATATTAATAGCTGCGACTCGTCCAATGGAAAGATACAAGTTATATTTACATCACTTAAATCGGCTTCGGGTTTTAGTATTTCCCGGCTATTCATATCATATACGAACATTCCTCTCTCAAATGAACCGATAAACAATCTTTTTAATGCTTGATGATAATACAGTTCGTTTACCTGTGCATGAAAATAGTCAAGCGTTTCAACAGGAATAATTTCCAATTCACCGTTTTCCAGCTTGGCATATCGGATTCCCGTTTCTGTCGCTATAAAGAAATGGTGCTCGTCCACTTGTGTTATTGCTGTTATATTGCTATGCAGTATATTGGGGAATTGGACTATCCGGGCGTCTCCGGCATTATAAAGCAATATGGAATGCTTATGACATAACCATATATTATCATTGTTGTCCATATAACCATAACTAATCGTTTCCAGGCTATTCGGCAACTTATACACCATTTTAAAGTCGTCATATTTTAATTCATATTGGAAAATCCGTCCCTGTTTGCCAATGACCCATGTACCTATATGAGGCCTGGTATATATCCAGCCCAAATGGATGGGAGCTTCAAGCGTACTGTCATCCTTATTTAGTTTGTAATGCTTTATGTCCTTACCGTTATAGCGATCCATACCTTCATCGGTAAGAAACCACATATATCCCTGATCGTCTTTTTGGATACTGAATATTCTCCGGTTGCTCAATCCATCTTCAGTTCCTATATATTTGTATGTTTGTGCAGTGACCCAAAGAGGAAAAAAGAAGAGAATATAGATAATGTATTTCATATTAGTATTTGTTTTATACAACTTCTAATGATAACAGTCAACGAAATTATACAAAACTAATGAAAGAAACAAAGAAACAGGAGATATTCTTTCTAAAAAATTTCATTTGGAAAGTTTTTTGTTTCCAAAGTTGATTATTTATTCTAAGAACTTGACTTATCTGAGAAATATTCTTCCATTATATACATAATTTGCATTTTGTTTGTTTGGTTAATTTAATCAATCAGGCTTTATACCCAATTTCTTTTTATATACCCATACACTTAATATGAAATAAACGATTACCTGAATCCACAGGGTTAAGTATTCCGGTTTTATATCCGCCATATCGGCTCCCATAGAATTCAGTTTTACAAAGGCAAGTGTGCCCGGTGCGGCGGGAAGAATATAATGTGCGGCTTTCCAGTACCAAGGCATCAATTCCATCGGATAAGAAACCCCGGAAAGGAAAATCAATCCGACTGAAAAAAAGGCAATCATGAGTAACGGAGCTTCTGAATCTGTAAAATATCGGGAAGCTGCCAGTCCCAGGAAAGAAGTTGCCATCAGATAAGGAATCAGCAATAATATAATATACAATCCGTTTCCGATATTAGGAATACTGAAAAAGTAGGGAAGCAAGCCTAGCAAAAAGAAAGAAAAAACGGCATAAAGAGTACAATATACGGACGTTTTTCCTGCAACAATGCGAATAGCGACTCCCCATCCCTGTCCGAAAGGCGTATAAGCACGAATTCCCCGGTTGGTGTGTTCGTCTCCGGTCACCATGCCGATAACCATCAGCAAAGTTTGGAAAATAATTATCATCATAACTGCCGGAATCAGATAGGAGCCATATCCTTCCGTGTAATTATAGAGTGCGGTACCCGCGACGTTCACCGGTTTTGCCATAGCTACCGCCAGTAATCCCTGAGGCGGAAGAAACACTGCTCCATCCGGTCGATATTTGTCATTAATTGCCAACATGACACGTGAAGAGGCTCCTTGCAATGCTTCAAAATACAAAAACGCGTCGGTTGTCGCATACAGGGAGAACACGGATCCGTCCCCACGAAATACCCGTTCTTCAAAATCATGGGGCAGATAGACTATTCCTTGCACCTTGCCTTCTTTCATCCATTCTTTAGCTTCGTGATAATCTATTGCCTGATTGTATATTTGCGCCTGTGGGGTGGCATCCAGCCAACGGATAAAATTACGGCTTAGCTCACTATGCGAATTATCCACTACGGCAACAGGCACATCTGTTACAATATTGGGGGCATACATATAATTATAGAGCAACCCGTACATGAAGATTCCACCCATCAGCACTAACAGAACGGCATAACTGGTGCTTATGGCGAGAAACTCCCGGCGGATAATGAACGATAGTTGTTGGATTCTATTTAATGTTTTCATATTTATGACTTTCTATAGCTCGTTTTAAATGGGGAAGCAGCGACAAGGCCAGCAGCGGGAAAATACATAGTATCACTGCCGACTGCCAAAGATGGACGAACCCGCCACCCCCATAGAGTATCGTTTGCATTATTTCCGTAAAATGACGGACAGGAAAAAGATAAGAAGCATCTCTCACCAGCGGATACATATTGGGAACCGGAAAAGTAACTCCGGACAAGGTAGCCCCTAAAGAACCGACCATGGAAACGACGCTGATAACCAGTGATACCGCCGGAAACAAGGAAAATAAAAATAATCCGAGCGCCTGCGTCGCGATAACAAAGAGCGCAGTTATGATATTCATAAACCACCAACTCCCTTGAAAAGGAATGTGCAGGATACCGAACATGACATAATTGGCAAACCACCCTATCAGAACATATATAATGGTATAGGGGAGTAGTTTTCCTAAAATAGCAATTACCATATTCCCTTTGGCAGTAGCCAGCCAATCGGTCGCCGTGCGGAATTTGATTTCAATGCCGGCTGCATATACGGTAGTCAGCAGAATCAAGACTTGAAACAGAACAAAGAAAAAAGGCTGGCTCAAGTAAACCGAATAATCCAGGCTTGGATTATATATCGGATGATTACTGGCTTGTACAGGCAATAGGAATGTGGTAATCTGCTGTTGTTCTACTCCCAAAGATACGGCTTCCATCACAATAGGCGAAAGGGACACGGGAGCCAATGAAGTTTCAAATGCCGCCATAAGTTCACCGCCTACCGATAACAGGGCGTAATGATAATAATAGGAGAGGGTGGCATTCTTTCCGGTGATGGCATCCTGCTCAAATCTCGGTGGAATGGAAAGATAGCCGTATATCTCTTTTTTTTGCACCGCTTCACGGGCAGCCGCTTCATTCACATAATGCTTCGTCACTTTAAAAGTGGGTACAGCAGAAATATTCCGGACAATAGCACGGGAAGTGGCTGTATTGTCCTGATCAACAATGCCGATAGGGATATTCTCCATTTGTCCGTTACCAAAGATTGTAGCCATAAAGAAGAGGGTAAACAACGGCAAAATGATACAGACGCCGAAGTAAAGACGTCGTGAAGTCATTCGCCGCCACTCCCTGAGCAGTACGGAACGAAAAGGAGAATATGTTTGTGATGAATCCATTCTATGATTAATTTTACTATATCAATTAATTAAGTGTCAATAACACGGACATACCGGGACGCAAGTCGTCTACCTTTTGGGTAGGACGGGCATGAATCTCAAATGTACGTAAGTCATAACTTCCGGTTTGTTTGGTTGACTTCCAGGTGGCAAAGCTGCCTAATGGACTGATATAGTAAATTTTAAATTCAATATTCTTTTTACCGATGGCAGGTACATCTGCGACAAAAGTTTCCCCCATCTTGAATTGGGGCATCAGATCTTCGCGTACATTGAGAACGACGTGTACATCATCCATTACCACCAGGTTCATAATTGGAGTTCCCGGCGCAACTAATTCACCACGTTTGGGGAAGATAGTTGCTATTTGCCCATCTTCGGGCGCTGTCAGCCGGGCATCGACTAATAGGGCAGAAACTTCGTCCACTGTACTCCGGGCAGCGTCTACCATACTGGCAGCAGATGCTTTGTCTTCCTGCTGCGCACCGTCTACGGCCATTTGATATTGTTCATAAGCGGCACGTTCGGCTGCGACAGCCGCTTTGTACATTGCTTCCACTTCGTCTTTTCTCTGAGAGGTGACCACACTATCTTTATATAAGGTAAGAATACGGTTATAGGTCGTCTTGGCAAGACTAAGGTCGCTCTTTGTCTTATTCCATAGCTGTAATGCGGTAGCTACAATCTGACGGCGGGTGCCTGCATCTATTTTTTTATTCTGTTGCACGGCGACTTGTTCCAATGCATTCACTTGCTGATACTTGGCATGTACTTCAGGACTGTTAATTACGACAAGGGTATCGCCTTGGCGCACCCAGTCTCCTTCCTGTACAAAGAAAGTATCTATACGTCCGGGAAGCTTTCCGCTGATACGGATTTCCGTTGCTTCTGCTTGTCCTTGAAGCACCATCGGTTGTTTATGCATCAATATTATTCCAAGAGCCGTGAAGATGCCCACAGCTAACATAATAATGACGAAAGCCCATGAAAGGGTTCTACTGGCTAGTTTCATTGTTTGTTACGGTTTAGGTTGATAGTTTGCAAATTGTTCCGGTGTGCCACAAAGTGAAAGTAGATTCATTAGTGCCACATCATATTCATAATATGCCGCCAGGCGAGCCACTTTAACATTGGCAAGCATGGTTTCAGCATCAATAACTTCGGTAGAGGTTGCCATCCCTTCTGTGAAAGATTTCTTTCGGATGCGTACCAGTTCCTCACTTAAAGCAATCGTTGCATTCAATGCTTTTACATTATCCTGCGCCTTTTGCAATTGTGTGTAGAGCTTGTCTACGCCAACGGCAAGATCATCACGGGCTTTCATTTGCCCTAATGCTAATGTTTGCTCTGTCAGTTTAGACTGCCGTACTTTCTTCTCACGGTCTAGCCCGTCAAAGAGATTCCACGTAAAACCAATTCCTATCATGGTACGTGGCAGCAAGTTACTTTGTATTCCGTGTGAATATAAAGTCTGTTTTCCGAAAAGAGCTATATTGGGCAGGTAGCCGCTTTGAGCAATCCGTACCTCTTGTTTGGCAATATGTTGCTGCAATTGCAATTGGTTAAGCACATAGTTTCCACTATTTACAGAGAGGTCAAAAAGCATTTTGGGCGGAATTGAATCATTCATAAAAAGGGGAGAGGTGGGAATGATATTCTCATCGGTATCCTTTTTATTTAATAATACTTTGAGCGCGCTTTGCACTACGGTTTCTTCCTTACGTGCGGCTTCCAATGCCCGCTTTGCTTCATCCATATTCACTTGCGCAAAGAGCCGTCCTGCTTTATCAATCATTCCGGCCGCTTCAAGTTTCAAGGCATTCTCATAATGTTTCTTCAGTCCGTTGTAGGTTTCTTCACGAACAGTCACGATTTGTTGTGCCAATCGTAATCCATAATAACTCTCAGCCAATAAATTTTGTTGGCTGGCGGATACTTGTGCCCGGTTCTCCCGAGCCAGGTCTACCATTGTCCTACCTATATTAGTAGCACGAAAACGCTTGCCACCGGAAAACAACACCCACTCTGCTGATAAATCCACAGTTGTCAGATTTCTTGGAGTTAAGGGAAATACAAGGGTATTCGCCCCAATTTTATCCAATATGGATGAAATAATCTGATCGTCCGGAATGATGGAATGTACAAAGTCCTTAGCCGGGTCTGTAAACTGCGATAACGGTTGCTTTACTTCAATCTTCTCGGACATATGTACAAATGCTCCCGTAGACTGGAGACTGGGATACCAAAAAGCATTCAGTTTGTCACGTTCTGCTTTGGCTATCTCAATTCCTTTGTCAGCAATCTTCAGGCTCTGATTTCCCCGATTAAGGAGATGCAATGATTCTTCGAAACTTAATGGTGTCTGTGCATCTACCCGGGTAATGGAAAAACACAAAGTCAATAGTACAAAAAGTAACTTATTTTTTTTCATACTGGTTAGGTTATATCTATTTTTGAGCTATTCTAACAGATAAAAAGACAGGTTTGTTCATTCTACAAGACACAGAGATTATTCTATTGGCAAAACAAGTATGGAAGATACTTTTTCTTGCATTAAAAATTCAAAGATTTTATTTGAGATATAAAAATTATGTTTACCTTTGCATCACCGTTTCAGAAGGCTTTTTGCAGAGAAACAAAACAATGCGGTAATAGCTCAGTTGGTAGAGCACTAGCTTCCCAAGCTGGGGGTCGCGAGTTCGAGCCTCGTTTACCGCTCGTTTGAAAATCAGGCAGTTAATATTTACATACTGCCTGTTTTTTTTTGTTTATTCTAATATGCATGAGTATGACCAAGAAAATAATGTATGAAGAATGAGCGCAGTTCGTTCATTTTTCGTATTTTTGCACCCTGTTTTAACACCCGAAAAATTTTAAATAGAAGAATATAATGGCAAAAGAACTGAAAGACCTTACCAAACGTAGTGAAAACTACTCACAATGGTATAACGATTTGGTGGTAAAAGCTGATTTGGCAGAGCAGTCTGCCGTACGCGGATGTATGGTGATTAAGCCTTACGGATACGCTATTTGGGAGAAAATGCAACGTCAATTGGATGACATGTTTAAAGAGACAGGACACGTAAATGCATATTTCCCGTTATTAATCCCGAAATCATTCCTGAGCCGCGAAGCGGAGCATGTGGAAGGTTTCGCAAAAGAGTGTGCCGTAGTAACACACTATCGTCTGAAAAATGCGGAAGATGGTTCGGGCGTAGTAGTAGACCCTGCTGCCAAATTGGAAGAAGAATTAATCATCCGTCCGACATCGGAAACGATTATTTGGAATACTTATAAGAACTGGATTCAGTCATACCGTGACCTGCCTATCCTTTGCAATCAATGGGCTAACGTTTTCCGTTGGGAGATGCGTACCCGTTTGTTCCTGCGTACTGCCGAATTCTTGTGGCAGGAAGGACATACCGCTCATGCTACCCGTGAAGAAGCGGAAGAAGAAGCTATCAGAATGTTGAATGTGTATGGTGACTTTGCTGAAAAATACATGGCTGTTCCGGTAGTAAAAGGTGTGAAATCAGCTAACGAACGTTTTGCAGGTGCACTTGACACTTACACAATCGAAGCGATGATGCAGGATGGAAAAGCATTGCAAAGTGGTACTTCTCACTTCTTGGGACAGAACTTCGCAAAAGCATTCGACGTTCAGTTTGTTAATAAGGAAAACAAGTTGGAGTATGTTTGGGCTACTTCATGGGGTGTTTCTACTCGTTTGATGGGCGCATTGATTATGACTCATTCTGATGATAACGGTTTGGTATTACCGCCGCATTTGGCCCCGATTCAGGTAGTCATCGTTCCTATCTATAAGAATGACGACCAACTGAAACAAATCGACGCTAAGGTGGAAGGTATTGTTGCTAAATTGAAAGCACTGGGTATCTCAGTGAAATATGATAATGCAGACAACAAGCGTCCGGGCTTCAAATTCGCGGATTATGAATTGAAAGGTGTTCCTGTTCGTTTGGTAATGGGTGGTCGTGACCTTGAAAACAATACAATGGAAGTGATGCGTCGTGATACATTGGAAAAGGAAACTGTTACTTGTGACGGTATCGAGACATATGTTCAGAACCTGCTTGAAGAAATACAGGCAAATATCTACAAGAAGGCATTAGACTATCGTAACTCTAAGATTACGTCAGTAGATACCTATGACGAATTCAAAGAAAAAATCGAAGAAGGCGGCTTTATACTTGCTCACTGGGACGGAACTACCGAAACAGAAGAAAAAATTAAAGAAGATACAAAAGCTACCATCCGTTGTATCCCGTTCGACTCATTTGTTCCGGGCGACAAGGAACCGGGCAAATGTATGGTTACAGGTAAACCTTCTGCATGTCGTGTAGTATTCGCACGTTCTTATTAAGCTTATAAAGATAAATTTGATAGAATCAAAAGTCGGGAACTAGTAATGGTTTCCGACTTTTTTATGCCCATTTCAGTTTTATTTCAGAAATATCCCCTTTCTTTGTAATGCATTTATAAAGAAAGGAGAAAGAATAATGAAGATATTGATTGTAGAAGACGAGCCGTCGTTAAGGGAACTTATCCAATGTTCACTTGAAAAAGAACGTTATATTGTGGAAACAGCGGGTGACTTCAATTCAGCGTTACGTAAAATTGAAGATTACGACTATGACTGTATCTTGCTGGATATTATGTTACCGGATGGAAGCGGACTAGACCTTCTCGAACGATTGAAAGCTCTCCATAAACGGGAAAACGTGATTATCATTTCTGCAAAGGATTCTATAGAAGATAAAGTCCTGGGGCTTGAACTGGGAGCAGATGATTACTTACCGAAACCATTTCATTTGGTGGAACTGAATGCCCGGATAAAAAGTGTGATCCGCCGTCACCAACAGGATGGAGAGATTGATATTCGCCAGGGAAATGTTCGGATAGAACCGGATAAGTTTCGTGTATTCGTTGATAATCGTGAGTTGGAACTGAACAGAAAGGAATATGATATTCTGCTATATTTCATGAATCGTCCCGGAAGATTAATTAATAAAAATACTTTGGCTGAATCTGTGTGGGGAGATCATATTGACCAGGTAGATAACTTCGACTTCATATATGCCCAAATCAAGAATCTGCGCAAAAAGCTAAAAGATTCAGGCGCAAACCTTGAAATAAAAGCTGTTTACGGATTCGGATATAAATTAATTATTGAATAAATAGAGGCTATTATCCATGAAATTAATATATTACATCATTCTTCGTATCACTCTTGCTCTGACTCTCATCTTGACTGTTTGGGCTATTTTCTTTTATGTCACGATGATTGACGAAGTGAATGATGAAGTGGATGATGCCTTGGAAGACTACTCGGAAACAATTATTATCCGTGCATTGGCAGGTGAGGAACTACCTTCTAAAACTAACGGTTCCAACAATCAGTATTACATGATGGAAGTAAGTAAGGAGTATGCAGAAAACCGGGAAGATATTCAGTACAAAGACTCCATGGTATATATTAAGGAAAAAGGAGAAACAGAACCGGCACGTATTCTTACCACAATCTTTCAGGATGATGAAGGACGATACCATGAACTGACAGTATCTACTCCCAGTATCGAAAAAGATGATTTAAAGGATGCTATTCAAGTATGGGTTATCTTTCTATATGTGGCTTTATTATTCTGTATTATCATAATTTCGATATGGGTGTTCTACCGGAATATGCGTCCACTATATGTACTTCTTCACTGGTTGGATAATTATCAAACCGGGAAAAAGAATGAACCGTTGAGCAATAATACTCAAATTACAGAATTTAGAAAATTGAATGATGCCGCTACCCGTTATGCAGAACGTACAGAACAGATGTTTGAACAGCAAAAACAGTTTATAGGAAATGCTTCACATGAGATACAGACTCCGCTTGCCATCTGCCGTAACCGTTTGGAAATGTTGATGGAAGATGATTCATTATCAGAAAAGCAACTGGAAGAACTGATGAAAACGCATCAGACCTTGGAGTACATTACCAAACTGAATAAATCCCTGCTATTGCTTACTAAGATAGATAATGGTCAGTTTACCGATACCAAACAATTGGAATTAAATATACTTCTCAAACAGTATCTGCTAAATTATGAAGAAGTGTATGATTATCGCAATATAGATACAAGCATCGAAGAGCAAGATATTTTCAACGTTACGATGAATGAGTCTTTGGCAGTGGCTTTACTGACAAATCTCCTAAAGAATGCATTTGTGCATAATGTAGACAGGGGACATATCCGAATAGTTGTTACTAAAAACAATATCACTTTCCGAAATACAGGAATAGAGCATTCGTTGGATAAGGAACACATCTTCGAACGTTTCTACCAAGGGTCTAAGAAGGAAGGTTCTACTGGATTGGGATTGGCAATAGCCGAATCTATCTGCCGCTTGCAACATCTGAGTCTATGGTATTATTATGAACAAGGAGAACATTGCTTTGAGATTTCTAAATAGAACTTGATTCTCCAATAAAAGAATCCCCTTGTTTAAATTATGCTTATCTGCAATGTGATTTAAATAAGGGGAATTTTATTAGAATTAAATTGTACGATAGTTATCGGGAACGGATTTCCCTTCTCATAAACATACTATACGAAATTGCAAAACATATAACAGTCGCTGCAATCAATCCAGTCAGTTGCGGCCAAACTACCAAAAGGCTTTGTCCCAAAGGAAGAGGGCTTGGAATAGCTCCCTGTACCTGTTCCATAGTCAATGGGCCAAGACTTCTGACAGAAGGCATCAACAATGTCGTAGTAGCTTCATTAAACAGTTCGCTCGGTGCCAAGCGCATCAAACCAAGAATAAACTTCTGATAACTGATTATCTGATAAGGCGATGCCATTTCTGACGGACTCAGCCCTTTTGCCACCAAATTCACAATCATCGTATAAAATATGCTAAAAAACAACCATACGGCTACCGACGCCAGTGCAGAAGTAGCAGCCTGACGGAAACGAAGCGAAAATAAAATAGCCAGATTCAACCAAAAGGCAACATAAAAAACGCTTGTTATAATGAAGAAAACAATTCTCCAAAACTCTTCTGCCGTAGGAGGAATACCAATGGCAATCAATCCGAATCCCATTACTAAAAAGCCCAGTACAAACAGCATAATACCAATGACTATTAATGCAGCCACGAACTTGGCATTAATAATACAATCACGATGAATAGGCTGGGAGAGCATACGGCTCAATGTTCCCTTATTCTGCTCGGAATTAACAGCATCAAAGCCTAAGGCGATTCCCAACAATGGACCCAGGAAGTTTATAAACAACACAAAAGAGGGGAGAGTCCCATCTGATACCGTGAATAACTTCAGGAACAGGAATGAGCCGTCCGGATCATTAGGCTTTATAGCCGCACTTATATTGGTGAGTGCCGTATATAGCGATCCCATACAGGTAAGTGCTATAATGCCAATCAAGATAATGAAACGCCAACTCTTGACATGATCGGCAATTTCTTTGTTGACAATAACCCAAAAAGGATGATTGACTTTATTCATGTCTTTCTCCTCCTTCCTCAAAATAATGGTTATAAATATCTGACAATTCCTGTTTCTTTTCTTTCAGTTCTGCCATATCAATCAAAGCCAGCAATTTGCCGCTACTGAACAGTCCCACCCGGTCACAAACTTTCTGTACCTGATCCAAATGATGGGACGAAAACAACACAGTCAAGCCCTCTTTCTTGCTTAGCCAATGAATCAATTCGATAAACTCCTGAACACCCGCAGGATCAATACCTGAAGTCGGTTCGTCCAAAATGATAATTTCCGGATTCTTTATGAGTACATCTGCAAGCCCTAGACGCTGTCTCATTCCCCGGGAATATTTTCCGGTCTTTTTCTTCAACTGGTCTTCAAGGCCTACACGTTTCATCAACTCCATAGCCTTTTCTTTTGCTTCCCTATCAGGAATACCATTCAACCGGGCTGTATAGATCAGATTTTCCGGACCTGTCATATCATCATAGAATCCTACATCCTCGGGAAGATATCCGATTTTCCTTTTCACTTCAATAGGATGTGTAGTGGAATTTATTCCACAAATTTCGACTGTTCCCGATGTGGGTTCTGTCAATCCCAGCATCATTAAGATAGTCGTTGACTTTCCGGCACCGTTCGGACCTAGTAATCCGAAGATTTCTCCTTTCTGAATATTCAGGCGAATATGATTAACAGCAGTAAAGTTACCATATTGTTTAGTTAAATCGGTAAGTACGATCACTTGTTCGCCCATATTTACCTCCTTCCATATTTACGGAACAGATAGTAGACAACACCTATGGTAGCAATAATAATAAGTACACCTACCCAGCCCCATATCATTGGAGTCTTTACAGCTATCCTGAATTGTGCATCTGCATTTACTTCAGGGGTTTTGGCCATCATGGTAGTGACATAGTCGCCGGGAAGTGCTTTTTTAGAAGCTTTCAATGTAGCTGTCACAGTTGATGTTTCCCCGGCTTTTAACGCATCAATCTTGGACGGTTCAAAGGTAACTTCCCAATCTGCCGGCTTATTGGCGGACAATTGGATGTCTTTTAGCAATGAAGATCCTGTATTTTTGACTTCCAACTCTATTTTCTTCACATCGCCGGCCGTAACGTCTGTACTTAACAATCCACGTGGAGTAGTCAATTCCATTTGATAAGAGCCGGTAACGACAACTTCCAACTCTAATTCTGCCGAAGTAGTCCCCGTGGCTGCACGCACCGGAATTTTATAACTGCCGGCTTCAACATTGGCAGGCGGGGTTACATCTATGCTTACGTTCTGAGTGCTGTTTGCTTCCACCTGAGCTGAAGTGGCTTGTTTGTAATTGGGTTTAAAAATAACATTCCACCCTCTTGGCGCATTAGCCATCAATGCATATAATTGCTGATCGGCCGTTTGGTTTTTCAGAGTAGCACTAAAAGTAAAAGTAGATTTGGAGTTTCCCTGCATGTTAGGCTGGTCGGTAGTAAACTCCGTTTGATAAGTTCCTTTCTGAGCAACAACAATATCCAACGGAAGTTTAGTCTCTCCGGCATACACAACGAAATGATAATTCCCCTTATTTACTTTCAATGGAACTTCAACTTTTAAGTTAAAAGTCTTTTTTTCTTTAGGAAGCACGGATAATTGACTTAAACTCCATCCACCGGATTTCATTTCATGTTTCCAACTACTGCTCAGCCCACTGACAGAAAGTGTTGCATTGGTCAATTCATCAGTGTTGTTGATAAGGTCAATACTGTAATCAATTGACGCTCCCGGTGATACGGAAATTTTTGTGTAAGGTGTGTACAATACCACGCTTTTAGAAATCGAATCATTTGCGTGTGTGTAGCTCACGGGAATCAATCCCAATAAAATTGCTAATAATAAGAAATAATTTGTTCTCATAGTCATACGAAAGTTCTTATGGTTATTTAATATGAATATTGTCAAATTTGTGGTTGCAAAAATAAGTGATGTGTTTATTAATTGCTGCTAAAAGAATTATAAAGAATCTAATTCCTATTAGAAAATAATAGTGACGCTATCCTTGTATGATAGTGACGGTATCCTATAGATATAGTGACGCTATATTGTCGTCATAGCGTCACTATAATTTTCCATGAGTTTTTTTCGAAAATTCCCAAAATTCCCAAATCTTTTCAGATTCTCCCCTCATCTTTGCAGTATAAATTGAATGATAATAGTAAAACCAATTAAAAAAACAACGATTATGAAAAAGTTAGTATTCTTATTAGTGTGCTTATTTACTTTGCAGACAGTAGCGTATGCAGATGACGACAAACCAATTCAGGTTACTCAAATGCCACAACCGGCACAACAGTTTATCAAGCAGCATTTTGCTGACAGCAAAGTAGCTTTGGCAAAGATGGAGAGTGACTTCCTCTACAAAAGTTATGAAGTGATTTTCACGAATGGTAATAAAGTGGAATTTGATAAGAAGGGAAATTGGGAAGAGGTGAATTGCAAATTTTCTTCTGTACCCGCAGCCATCATTCCCGCAGCCATTCAGAAATATGTGACAACTAATTATCCTGATGTAAAAGTGTTGAAAATAGAGCGCGATAAAAAGGAGTATGAAGTGAAACTCTCCAACCGCGTAGAATTAAAGTTCGACTTGAAATTTAATTTGATTGATATTGATAACTAAACCTCTAAAGAATTAAAACAATGATGAAACTAAAGTTTTTTACTCTTCTGTTGGCACTAGGTACTACTGTATGGAGTTTATATAGTTGTGATAATAATGATGATGAATCAATTAATGTTCCTATTGAATTACAGGATGCCTTTTCAGCTAAGTATCCGAATGTAGCAAATGTAAAATGGGAGAGTAAGTCCGGATATTACGTGGCTGATTTCTATGACGGATACGAAGCATCCGCATGGTTTACGCAAGATGGAACATGGCAGATGACGGAAACGGATATTCCTTATACAGCATTGCCACAAGCTGTGAAAACGTCTTTTGAAGCAAGTGAATACAAGTCATGGGAAATAGATGATGTAGATAAATTAGAGCGGGAAGGCTTTGAGATTGTTTATGTGATTGAAGTTGAAAATCAGAATCAGGAGATGGACTTGTATTATTCCCAAGAAGGAGTACTGGTTAAAAGCGTAGTGGATACAGATGATGATAGAGACGATCAGTATTTGCCTGACCAAAATGCTAAATTGACAAAAGAGATGAATGACTTTCTCAATATTAAATATCCCGGCTTTAAATTAGTCGAAATTGATGTAGAGGATGACGGAAAATATGCAGGATACACAGAAGTGGATATTACTCATGGGAGTATTGGGAAAGAAGTCCTATTCGATAAGAGTGGTGAGTGGGTTTTAACTTCATGGGAAGTACATTTCAATACATTGCCTGAGCCTGTGAAAAATGCTATTAATACTACATATCCCGGGCAAGTTGATGATGACGACGCTGAATATGTTGAAGAAGCAACAGGTGTCACATACTATTTAATTGACATAGAAAATAGTGAGATAGATGTGAAGATATCGGCTGACGGACAGATACTTGATTAATCACTTATGACGGCAATATACTGATATAATGACGATTATATCAGTATACAATAAACGATGGCATGATTCCCAAAAGGATCGTGTCATCGTTTATTATTATGAAATATAACTTAAAGTCTAACTGTTATCACGAGTTACAGTTCCATCTCCATTATTTTTCCAATAATCCCCTTTGTCATCTCTATAGGTGCCAAAGCCATCTTTCCACAATTTACGTTCATATCCATTTTCATCTTTAATTGTCGCGTCACATTCTTCTTCATGGGATTCTTCTTGTTCTTGTCCTCGTCTATGTGAACTTTTCGAGCTGCTGCCACTACTGAAAAATATCTTAAAGATACCATACATAAATAGTCCTAGCAAAGCAATCATTATTGTCCACATGGCTACCATAAAAGCAAGGTAGGCAAGAAACAGTACATACGCTCCATAAGCTATACGTCCTCCCCATCCCGGAAATGCCTTTAAAGTGAGAAGAGAATAATTAATTACCCAACCTGCTAAGGCAAGCAACCCGATTCCTGCAACTACTTCAATCAATGTGTCATTATTTGTGCACATTTGCATGACAAAAACGATTAGTGATATGATAGCTCCACCAATAAATGCATGTACTGCTGTTGTACCTGTTACCGCTTGATGTGTCGGATTAAGGTGTTTGAAAATAGCAGTGTCTAATTTGTTCAAAAAATATAATTCCATAATTAATAATTTTTATAAGTTACACATTTTATTCAAAAGGGTTATTAGCATCTTTATAATATATCCCTTGTATATAAATACCGGCCTTTCCACTTGATTCCCTAAAAACTAAAATTGGCTTATCCAATTTACTTTGCACAATTCCTTCATAGTCAGTTTCTTCGTCCAAAACAATATACCATCCCATCTGTTTACCTTTATAATAATTCTCGTAACTACGCATTCTCCCACTTGTATCGGCTGTAGTAGTGGAAAGAGAAGCATAGATTATATTAGTTTTCATCTTGTCTTTGGAACGAAAACCATAAGTAACTGTGGTTTCGCTATTCTGTCTTTTAGATATATTTTCAAATTCTGTTATATCAACAATATCATCTGTTGTTCTAGGGTAGTAAGGATCGGTGTCTGGACATAACTTAGATACACTAGCCGAAATGTATCCTTTTTTACCTGTCAAAGCCTCTTTCACCTCATACCACCCAGTTTGCTTGGATACCATTTCAAAGACAGTTCCAAGAGGTGCTTTTGTTATTACAGCTGCTGATGAATTGGGGGCTTGTCTTACATTTACATTTGGCTTAGTTACCGCTACCAAAAATTTAGGGAAAGACTGTGCCTTACATGTGAAAGACATACATGCAAGGAGAATCAAGCTTACTGAAATTAGTTTTTTCATATTGTTATTTTTTAATAATGAGTTTCAAGATACCACTTACCATCTACCTTTTTTAGAAAGAATTTGAAAGGCGATTTAAAACTAGATGTTTTTAGGCTATATTCTATTATAGCTCTATCGCCCTCAATAGACTGTTCTGCTAACGTATATTCAGCTTCTACGAATCGTTGTAGTCTTTCAACTGTTCCGTGATTTTTACCAGCAGGATTGTTATAAGTATCTTGCCAATTATTATAATTTATCTTCTTTGCATCCTTCATAAAGAATTTCTCTGTTTCTTTGAAATCCCCTTTCTTCCAACATTTGATAATAGCCTTTGTTATCTCCACAGGATCATTCTTTACACTACTACCACAACTGCCCATGATAAAACATAGACACAAACTCAAAATTGTTAAATAACTAGTTTTCATACCTTTTTAATATTAAAATTGCGAATTGTATAATGGATATTATTTCTCGATTTAAAGCTCTCCCGTATAATTGTCACTTTTTTCTTTTCTATCATAGACAATATTTTTGCCATTAGGGCTGTTATGAATAATTTTAAAACGTTCTTTTGAATATTCTAAAACCTTGTATTCAAACGGCTTGGATTCGTGTGAAGTAGATCCATCATTATAAAAGAATTGCATTGTAATGATTGAACCATCCTCATTCACCTTGTATGTACCTGTTGAATGAAAATCAATATAATCAATCAATGTTCCATCCTTTTTGAATATAATCTCAATCTTATCGTTCGGAGACGATTCTGCATAGTAATCCCATACACCTACCATATCCGCTGCAGAGAATTTTGCTACTTCCTCTTTGGGAGCAATAACATTTGGCTGAGTTTTCGTTTCCGAATTGTCACCTTTTTCTTTGTTAATAGCATTACTGCCATTACATGAAACAAACAATAACATTCCACATATAGTCACTATTGGAAGAATAGTAGAATGTCTTTTTTTACTGATGTTCTTTAATTTTCTCATAAGTATAATATTTAAAAAATTGATTCAACAAACTCAACAATCGACACATTCATTATTTATAAAGTTTTAGTGATTATGCCTTTGGTCAAACATCTCTTTTAGTTTTGTGTTTTCTATCTCTATTAATGAGGAATCAATACCAATTCGACGCTTTTCCCCTCGTTTTCCTGTGATACAATATATTTCCATTAATGCTTTAGGAACGACCATTGAAAGGCTTCGGCGAATAATGGAGCATGTCTCGTAGATTCTATTATTAACAGGTTCTACCAGATTTTCAATACTATCCCTTAGCTTACCGGCTTCCATATTTTTCTCTAATGTTACTATCTGATAGATTTCATACAACTCGTGCATATAGTTGTACATACTTTTAAATTCGATACCTTCTTTATGTATTAAGAAAAAAAGAAATACAGTTTTAGGCAGATATTGCATCTTTACTTCCTTAGGAGAGTAATCAGGCAGAAATATACGCCCGTCTTTGTCTATGATAATCCGGCTCATTTCTTCCTTATCATTGTTCGTTTCATTATTAATCTCTTTTTGTATTATCGAACCTAGAATCTTCAGAATATCCTTATCTGTTGAAAAATCATTGTTTTCCAATAGCTCCAATAAAATTATTTTTGCTGTATGATAAGATATACTTAGTTTATCACTCATGTTTTATGTACTTATGTTGGACAAAAATAAGTTAAATAACAGTTGTTCGCTATCCGGCACAAGGTTGTTGACTAAAATCGATGAACCTTGTTTTGAAACATCATCATAACTATAAATTACGCACCTCGTCAAAACAAGGTTTGTTTTTTTCTCTTTATACAAGAAAAAGGAAAAAGGTAACAGGGAAGAATTAAAAAAATAACTTGAGACACGTAATAATATTGAATTGCTAAAGCAGCCATCTATATAGTGAAAAAAATATCTATCATATCTATCATCATTTCCGATAATTTACTGTATTTCAAATTAATAGATATGATAGATAAGTTCTAAAAAAGGTATCTATCATCATTTCACCATCAAAAAAGGGTATCTATCATACCTATATCGGGCTGTTTTACTATATCCTATAGGAATATCGAGCATTAAATGGTATGTGAATGCAAGTTTATTTGCGTGACAATCAGTATTTGGTGCCTTAATAATCCATTTCGGGCGAAGATGTTTTTATATCCCACGCATGTGTGCTGTATATCCCACATGTGTGTGCTGCATATCCCGCATACGTGGGATATAGAGCCCACGTATGCGGGCTCAAGATATTCCGTTATCCTAACAGGATAATTCAGGCATGAATAGATGGATTTATCTGCTGCATTGCAACAAAAGTGTGCCTTTTTATGGTGAATCAGCCCTTATTTCAGGGATTTATAGCATGATAGATACCATTTTTTGATGGTTAAATGATGATATATACCTTTTTTATGACTTATCTATCATACTTATTAATTTGAAATACAGCAAATTATCGGAAATGATGATAGATATGATAGATGTTTTTTTTGCTATGTAGATAGCAATAGGTTTTATCTTGTTAATCACGCATCTCGCAAAAACTAAGTTTGCTTTTTTCTCTTTATACTGGAAAAAGTGGAAAGGCAACAGGCAGGAATTAAAAAAAATAATCTATTTTTGCATATCTCTTACAAAAAGAACTATGAGATATAGACTGTTTTTATATTGTTTGACTATATCTGCCTTCGTATTGGCACAAACAAACAGAGCATTGATAATAAGTATAGGAACATATCCGATTATCAGTGGTTGGGAAAAAATACATGCTGGCAATGACAAGGGGTTAGTGACTGAACTGCTATTGAATAATCAATATCAATCCCCAAATATTAAAGTACTATCAAACGCACAAGCTAACAAGAAAGCTGTAACCGCTGCTTTTCAGCAATGCTGGGAACAGACAGTTTATGGCGACTTTATTTATTTGCATTTTTCTTGTCATGGACAACAAATGATGGATGATAACGGAGATGAAGAAGACGGATTAGATGAGTCACTCGTTTTATATGATGCCGGTTATTGGTATATTCCGGGAAAATATGAAGGAGAGAATCACCTGCGAGACGACGAATTGGGGATATGGATAAACAAACTAAGAAAAAAAGCAGGCGACAAAGGACAGGTAACAGTGGTACTGGATGCCTGCCACAGCGGAACAGGGAACCGTGATAACGGAGTAAATGATTATATCCGTGGAACATCCGCTATTTTTGCCCCCGAAGGATATACTCCTAAACCCGGCATGCATCAGGAATTGAGCCTGAAACTAAAACCGATTAAGGATTTTTCTCCCGCTTTTGTTTTTAGCGCTTGTCTGGCAAATGAAATCAATTACGAATATTACAGCCAAACACAAAAGCAATTTTATGGTATGCTGACATATGCTTTTTATACGTTACTCCGCTCTCCCGAAAACTTCAATTCTGTTGCAGAATTTTTGGAAGCATTGCAAAAGAAGGTGAATCAACTGACCGGATTCCGTAAAAGCAGAAAACAAACTGTATATATGGAGTGTAGTGACGAAAACATCCCATTTCAAATATTCCGATAAAATAGAAGACGAAAAATGAAAAAAATATATTGGTTAACCGGACTATTCAAACATAACAAGGAAATAGATTACCTATATAATTTATATAAGCCATCTTTCATCTCATTTGCTTTGAAGAATTATCCCATTGAAGAAGAAACGGCTGCTGATATATATCAGGAAAGCTTCATGAGCATGTGCCAAAATGTTCAAGATGGAAAATATGTAGAGAAAGGAAGTTCTTTAAAAACTTATCTATTTGAAATCGGAAAACATCAGATATGTAAATATCTGAATAAACACCACATTGAATATATGCCTATCGAAAATCTATCTTCTGAATGGTTCGAGCAAAATGATTACATGGAAGAGTGGGCAGAAGCACAAGATGTAGTCAGTCAACTGATTGAAAAAGCGGAAGATGACTGTGGACAAGTATTGAAACTTTATTATTGGGAGCGTCTGAAAATGGTTGATATAGCCAAACAAATGAACTATAAAAACGAACAGGTTGCCAAGAATAAGAAAAGCTCTTGTTTGCGTCGATTCGCTTTCGAACTTAAAAGAAGATTGGCGGAAAAAGGTATTAATTGGAAACGTTAAAAGAAAAGTAATGGACAGAACAATATTAGAACAACAGATAGACCGTTTCGTACAGAATGAAATGACACCTGACGAACGGGAACAATTCGTCCTTTCCATGAGAAATGACAAAGAATTGAAAGAACAAGTTGCCATCCGGTACTTATTGCTAGAAGGCACATTAATAAACAATGAAGAAAAAGCCCGAATGGCACTTATAAACATCGTACACACAAATAATAGAAAAAGGATTCGTTGGATTGCAGCAGCTTGCATCATTCTTTTGTTGGGAATGGGAGGATGGTTTGGTAACCAGCCTATGCATAGTCCGCAAGAACTTTACTTAATCTATCATTCTATACCCGCGATCGAACGTGCACGCGGCGGCAATGAGTTGACTGAAAAAAACGCTGTCACGAATGTACAATTGACCGAATGGTACGAACAAGGCAAATATAAAGATATTGCCGACTGGTATAATCGTAACCGACAAGAAAATACTATTGACGCGCTACCCGATTACACCTCATTATTTATAGCTGTCGCCTTGTTGGAACAAGAGAATGCAGGGGATGCAACAACTATTCTTTTGCAGATAAAAAGCACCGATTATCGAGAAGAAACGGAATGGTTATTGCTTTGCTGTTATTTGAAGACCAATCAACGAGAAGAAGCAGAGGAACTTGCAAATAAAATACAAACAGAGAAAGGCATATTTGCCAATGCAGCCGGGCGAATAAAAACTGACTTGAAAAAGAAAAGATGGTTTTAATCAAACGTTTTGTCGGAAGCTTATGCTTCCTGGCAATTACTTACAATGCAACTGCACAAAAGTCTATATGGAGCGAACCTCTAATAAAAGAAGGGATGGAACGTATCCAACGATTGGAAAAATCATCCAATGACAGCTTATTGTATGCGCGTGAGTTGTTCTCGCTTGCTCAATATTGTCAACGTAGAAATATGTATAAGCAAGGAGAAGAGTTATCTCAATTATCTATTCAGATATTAGAAGCTAAATTAGCAACAACACAACAGGAAACTGAAAACATACATTTATATAAAGATTTAATAAATATATACACATTTGTAGGAAATAACAAACTAGGACATAAGAGGGACGTGATTCCCAGTGGAACGATTGAATTAATTTCAGTCGTTAACTACACTCAATCAATAGTCATAAGAGCCTTGGAATTAACACAAAAAGGAATTGAGACCGGAAACAAGTCTTTACTAAAAGAAGCTGAAGATTTGTACGCGAGTATATCTGACAACTGGGATAGAGCAAGTCTCTACTGCTGGGAAACCGGGAATTTCAAAGAAGCCATTTATTATCTAACCCAGGCACTGAAATCTAAAAGAAGCGAAAAAGAGCGTACATTGATTGAAAACAGATTGAAAGCGTTGACTTTATTAGCAGATTCTTCTTCAACAGGAGATCAGTATCTGAAAATTGCCGAGCAAATGTATCACCCGATATCCCTTGCAGAAATTTTATATAACCAAAGGTTACCGGATTATTTTAAGATGTTCAGGAGTTCTGCACACAAATATGAAATGGAAGGAAATCTCCAAAAAACGTCTGATGTTTATCATCGAATACTGGAATTGCTTACATCGAATATAGAAAAGGATTTGCCCTATTTACTACCGGCTGAACGTAGTAATTTGTGGGATATTTTAAAACCCTGTTACGAAGAAATGGAATTCTTTATGTGCGACAATATGATATGCGGGACATGGGAAGAAATATCGGAACTGCTTTATGAGAGCCAACTACTGAAAAAGGAACTATTTACAACCGTATCCTATAAGCTTCAAGAAACGATATCCACAGTACAAGATAGTTATGCGTTTCAACTGCAACAGCAGATAGAAAAATTACGTTTCAGTGAAAAGGCTTTCAGAAATCCTTCGCAGAATAATTATATTCAGAAATTAGAAAACGAAATCACGGTGCGTAATATGGAATATGTATTAACTGATTATCTGAAAAAGAAATATCCGGCTAAATACTCATGGCATCACGAATGGAGAGAAATAGCAGCTTCACTTTCACCGAAAGAAGCGGTAGTCGACATTGTCAGTTTACCTGTATCCTATAATTTTATTGATAGAATATATATAGCTATTGCATTTACCGCCAAAGATACACTTCCTCAGTTAATCCCTCTGACCACAAAATCAAGTTTGCACCAATTGTTTGTTCATAATAAACTGTATTCCCGATTATGGCAACCGATTGAAACAGTAATATCAGGATGCGAACATATTTATCTGTCATTAGATGGTGATTTAAGTCAAATACCCTTTGCCGACTTACATAATGGACGACAGTATATCTCCGAAAAATATATTCTTCATCATTTATTATACACCGGAGATATTCCTTTCATAAAATCGCAGAGAGATAATCTGGTGCATAAACACAGAGATATTTTCTTTTTTGGTGGAGCAAAATTCAATATACAGCCCGAAGATGATAACCGGAAAAAATTGCGTGGACAAGGATTTGCCTATTTGCCAGGTACAGTAGAAGAAATCAATAGTATAAGCCAGCTCCTTTCCAACCAATGGAGAATCCACAAATATATTGGAGAAAAGGCCAATGAATCTTCATTCAAGCAACTCTCCAATCAGTCTTTGTCAGGAGCCGTTCTACATGTGGCAACTCATGGTTTCCATCTAGAATACAATGATTCGATACAAAGTACCGCCATACATCATAATGGAGAAAGCGGATATAAAGACCCTCTTATGCGCACAGGCTTTATTTTAACCGGTGCTAATAAAAACTGGATTGAAGAGCTTCCCTTAAATGACGAAAATGACGGAATACTTACAGCACTGGAAATCTCATCTATGAATCTGACAGGTATTGATCTTGCTGTTCTTTCTACTTGCCATTCCGCACAAGGAGAAATTCGTGATGGCGAGGGGAATTTTGGGTTGCAACGTGCTTTCCGCTTGGCAGGGGTACGTTCTATGATTATTAGCCTGTCGGAAATACCGGATAAAGAAACAGTAGAGTTTATGACCGGATTTTATCGGTATTGGCAGCAAGGGATGAGCAAATCAGAGGCTTTCACGAAAATACAACGAGAAATGATTGGTAAATACAGGTATGAGCCTCAAAAATGGGCTGGCTTTATATTAGTTGAATAAGGATCATCTGTTCAATAGCCCTTTTATAGATAATAATATCAAAAAGGGCTATTCTTAATCACTTATGGACTTTCATCTATATCAAATTGATTATCGTAAAGGTATGTGATAATAAATCCTCTCACTATATCCGATTCCTTCAGAAGTTATCATATAAATGCATGCATAATAGTTGTTAGGATATGTACCGCTAAGGGAAAAAGTAAATGAACTGCTGTAATGGTCGATTATAATTTTGTCTTCACAGTTCTTTATATTCGGAATTACATTCTTATTGTAATCTGTTGCAAGTATTCTGCAATAACCGACTTCTTTTACATCCCCTCCGCCAATATCAATTTTCACTCGACAATCTGTTCCGAGAGACAATAACGTTGCCTTTATGTCAGGCACTCCTTTAGTTGTAGTAAACTGAATAGTCTCTCCAATATCCATAACAGTACGATTTTTTGCATAAGCCCTTACGTAATAGGTAGTACCTCCTTGAAGGTTTGTTAGTTTTATTTGGAATTTTCCATTTGTTTGCTCGGCAATTACCCTTTTATCCATATCTGTCGGCTTCTCATTAGTTTGGCTCCAATAAATGCCGCACTCATCAACTTCCGTATTGTCATTCATTGTTATTGCTCCATTTATCACCACACTATATCGTTCAATGTCCGTTACAGTAATAGTAGGAGTAATACTTTCTGTATCATCGTTCGAACAAGAATACATAAAAAACATGGTATAAAATACCACTAAATAATACATAATTTTCATTGTTATATCTTTTGGATTAAATAATGCGACAAATATAGATTAAAAAAGAATCTATACTTATCTACTACAAGGTTGTCACCCAAAAGAAATAAACCTTGTTTATAACTACTGCCGTTTTCTTTTTATGGTCGATTTGGCTGTTTCATCTGTCTGAATGCTATCTGTCTGCTGTTGTTTCACCTTTTCAACTTCTTCCTGTTTCCGTTTATTGCGCAACTTCCACTTATTCCAAAAGAACAAATCACTCCATTTATTGAAATCTTTCTTATACATAATACCTACACCTTGTGTAGTCAGGTTCGTTTTCGTATAATAACGGTCATTCGTTTCATTATACGCTTTTAAACGAATATCTCCCGAGCGGTTAATCAGCCATTCCGCTTCAAAGTCTCCTACAAAGTTCGTATTCGCCATAGGATTGTCCCGGTAACCGAAGTTTCCATTAATCAACAATCTGTTATTCAATAGCTGACCGGACAAAATGCCTTCCACTTCCATATCTGTCCAACCTTTATCACCCGTACTCAAATTTGTTCCAATGTTCCAGTTATTTGTTTCAAAAACTTGTGATAGTGCATTATTTAGCTGACCGGAAAGGGTAGAAGAAAGTACTGATGACATTACATTTGAATTCTGATTATTATTCCGGGCATCTTCTGTATAGAACTTACCGATACCTAACAAATATAGAATCTGCATATTCATCTGTTCTTCCGTACTGATATAGTTACGTACCAATGTCTGCACCTCATCTCTTTCATTGGGAAGATCAATACCCAATTTTATAGTTGGACGTACCAGCATCCCACTCAAATTCATGATACAATTTACCCGCACATTAGGCTGTTGTATAATAGCTGAAGCATCGGGTATCAAATCATTCAATGAAGCAGAGTTTACTGTATAAGAAGCTTGTATATCCATATTAGCATCCAAAGGTGTACCATTGAAAGTAATTGTACTTCCATCTTTGATTACAAAATCCTTACGAATGACTTCCTGCAAACTAAACTTATATACACCTTGCGTAATTCGATAATTACCGAACATCTTCACGTCACCTTTATTATAGAATTCCGTTCGGATATTTCCTGTACCTTTTCCACTAATATAGTCTCCGGCAACTGGATCCATAATGATTCTCATAGTAGCGTCAGGCGTTGCATCCACCAGAATATTCAAACGAATATCCGTCTTTTGTTCCTCTGTCTCTGCCTGACGTTTTTGCTGTATTTGGTCATAGTAAGAGATGATTTGAATGGAGTCTTGAATAGTGCGACGGGGTGTTTTGTCCACAAACTTTATAAACTGATTACTGGTGGCAGATGCTACGCTTCCATTAATATAGGTAAAGACAGTATTCCTGTTGGTGGTCATAGCAGCATTAACTTCCAATCCTTGTGTAGCATTTCCGGAAAGTAAAACATTGCCAGTACCATATACCGTTCCATAGAAAGGCATATCTGTCGATTCCTTCGTGTTCATCACAAGCATATTATTAGCTTGTATCTCAAAGCGATAGTTTAAGTTCTTAAAATGCTGGAAATGCAAATATCCATTTATTCTTCCGGTATGCCCCGCCATATCGGAAATATACATATTATTAAATGTCAATCCGGTAGGGGCAAGGCGGATCGTATCCTTAACGGAAAAATGAGTGTTCAATATATCAAACTTCATGGAAGCGTCTGTCATGACCGCGCCATCCAGGTTCAATCCTTTGAATTTTCCATAGAAATGTACCTTCCCTGTTCCTCGTCCTTTTATATCAGTAGCAATAGACTTCATGTAATGTTCAAGAAACTTCAGATTCAATTCATGAGCTTCGATATTCAAGTCAAGTCCGCTTTCCGGTTTTAATGGATGGATAATGCCTGTAACACGAGATGGGGCAGAAGCTATGTCTTGAATAGATGCATCCAAGCGGATACCTCTGTTTTCATTATCCCACTCACCATATATGTCCAAGTCGCCCAATCGTCCTTCGTTAAGCGAGAAATTCTTAACAAATAAACGGGTATTCATCACAGGCTTTTTCAGCACACCACTTGCGTAAGCTGTCCCCGTAGCATCACCTTCAAAGTTTACATCATCAGAGATATTTGCAATATCAAATACATATCCCATATTAATATCCTTCAAATCGACTTTAACCGTGTCTTTGGGATTATCAGAGAGACGTCCGTTAATACGTACATAACGATCCTGATGGCTAAAATAGAAATTATTCACATCTACTTTTCCCGAATCTACTACCACTTGCGAAGGATGTATCTGCCAAAGAGTATCATTCAAAATAATATCTGTAGGCTTCACATCTACCATCGCCTTCAATAATGGCTTTTCCCCTTCGGTACGTAAAAACTTGGCCACGGCAGCCAATTGTCCGCTATAAGTTACCGCTGCGCTATTTCCCCAGTTTAATGTCGTACTGACATTATCATTTTTCGCCTGTGCATCCAAGGAAAGATTCACTGCTCCTTTCTTCTTCAAACTGGTTAAGCGAACCCGGGCACGAATATGATCTGCCGGATTCTCACATAAAATCAAACCGGACTCTATATAGTTATTTTTATATTGTAAACGAGGGAAATACCCTTCCACACGCAAACGTTGCATGGGATCATTAAAATACCCCTTTAAAGTAGAATGAGTATATACGGTCAGTGGAATATCAAAAATAGTAGATAAGATATCCGTATTATATATATGTATATCAAACAGGAAATTATTATGTGTTTCAATCGGCTTTTTAGGCGGCAATATCAAGGATGGAACATATTTCCTCATAATATTCAAAATACTGGCAGGCAATGTGTGATATTGGAATTTTCCTTCTACGCTTGCTGTCAGGAACTCGGAAGTCAGCCTTAACTGATTCTCGTTATTCTGTTTTGTTGCCCGAATATTCATGTTTTTCATGAAATATTCTTTTTCCGGTGCTGTAAACTTCAGACTATCTACATTGATTTCTCCGATCATTTCATCCACAGATCCACCTGTAAAATTAGCTTTCAGCTTCAGGGAGAATTCTGCGTCCGGATACTTGGTAGTAAGATTCAAATCATTGGGCCGTACTTTGTCAACTACTGCAAGAAAATTAAAAGTCGGAATCTTGGAAGTGACATTAACATCTCCATTCAAATAAATGGAACCATTCGGGTCATCCAATGCGATCTTACCATTAAATCCGCCTCGTTTATATTCGCCATCCAGCGTTATATTCTCATATCTATATCTGCTATAATCTATAGAGGCAATCAATCCTTTTAATTCAACAACCGGAAGCTGGTCTGTAATGTGCCGGCTATGCACATCAAGATTGAATGTGATTTCTCCCAACTGCTCATTAGCCAATAGTTCACCAAGCTTGAAATCTTCTGTTTTCACTGCACCGGAGTAAGCAAATAGTCCCTTACTCTTATCTGTACTTAACTTCAAGTCGGTCTTTACATTTCCCAGGCTGGTACGCAATTGGCCATATGTAACCAGATCTGTGAAATACCCGGAGATTTCCCCCCGGAAGCTAACATCACCCAAACGTTCAAGAATAGGAGGAACTCCATTATAATTATGGCTCAAATTACGTACCAAAAAGCCGACACCACGAGTATTGGCTGAAAGTTCGGAAAGAGTGCCATATACATATGCATCCTGTGGGTGTGACAAATCTTGAAGCGTCACATCTCCCCTAAGGCGGAACTGGCGGTCGTCTGCTGTAATTTCCAAATGCGAGCAAGTCAACTGGTCGACCGTACCTTTTACTTCCATATCCAACGTTACCGGTTCCTTAAAATGCGACAAAACGGGTACAAATGCCGAAATATCTTTTAACGTAACTTGCGACGGTAGTGTGCGGAAAGAAAAACGAACCTGCTCCGCAAAGTGATTGAAAGCTTGCAGGCTATCATATACCAAATGTATGGTATCCATTTTTAAGGAAGTCTCAGGCAGTTCGATAGCAAAATTGTCAATATTGGTCTGTCTACTATTGGCAACCAATTTCAGGCTCAACTTCTTTAAAGAAAATCCCGATGCCTTCTCGTCAAGGCTCAATCGTTTGATTCCTAAATTCACGGAGTCCTTGCTCAATGCTTTCAAGGAAATATTAGCAATAATATTTTGGAGCTGGACATGTTTAGCATTAAACTTTCCCGGTGTTTCCTCTTCCGAAAGCACATGATAGGTCATCCGGCCACGACGAATCAAAATCGAATTGATACGCAAATCAAGTGAGCTCTCTTTCTTCACAGTATCCTTAGACGCAAAAGCATCCAGGACAAACTTAAAATTAGGCGGAGAATCCGGCGTATCTTTCTGAAGACTGATATTGAATCCGAAAAGCTGAACACTGCTGATGGAAATCTTTCCTTTAAAGAAAGGCATTATATCAAATTTGGCAGACAGACGGGTGACTTTGAGCATGTCTTGACCGCTTTGATCGTCAAGCAATACATCGTCAATGATAATACGGTTCAGCAATCCGATATTAATTCTGCCGATCATGACTTTTGTTCCCAAAACTTCAGAAAGTTCTTTTGCTACAAATGAACTCATTGCTCGCTGAATACTTGGTATATTCAACAAGATAATAGCCCCGATATATACTCCCAGTACAATACCGACTACCCAGCGTACAGTCTTTTTCAGCGTTCTGATAAGCGATTACTTTTATTTTGCGAACAAAAATATAAAATAGTTCGTTATGAATCGTAGTTTTATGATTACTTTTGCACCGTTTAATAGTTTAAATACTTATGAGTGCAATAATATTAGGAATTGAATCCTCTTGTGATGATACGTCGGCAGCCGTAATCAAAGATGGTTATCTGCTGTCAAATGTGGTATCAAGTCAAGCCGTACATGAAGCATACGGTGGAGTAGTACCCGAACTGGCTTCACGGGCACACCAACAAAACATCGTACCGGTAGTACACGAAGCATTAAAACGTGCCGGCATTACCAAAGAAGAATTAAGTGCGGTGGCTTTCACCCGTGGTCCGGGATTAATGGGTTCTTTGCTTGTCGGTGTTTCTTTCGCAAAAGGATTTGCCCGTTCTTTAAACATTCCTTTGATTGATGTTAATCATTTGACGGGACATGTTTTAGCACATTTTATTAAAGCAGAAGGAGAAGAGAATAAGCAACCTCAATTTCCATTCCTTTGTCTATTGGTTTCCGGGGGAAATTCCCAAATTATATTGGTAAAAGCATATAATGACATGGAAATTCTTGGGCAAACGATTGATGATGCAGCAGGTGAAGCAATAGATAAATGTTCGAAAGTAATGGGGTTAGGTTATCCGGGCGGCCCGATCATTGACAAATTGGCACGCCAGGGAAATCCGAAAGCATTTACTTTCAGTAAACCGCATATTCCAGGTTTGGATTACAGCTTTAGCGGGTTGAAAACATCATTCTTGTATTCATTGCGTGATTGGATGAAGGATGATCCTGATTTTATCGAACATCATAAGGTAGATTTAGCTGCATCGCTGGAGGCAACGGTCGTAGATATTCTAATGGATAAACTGCGGAAAGCAACGAAAGAATATAAAATAAAGGAAGTAGCCGTGGCAGGTGGTGTTTCTGCAAATAACGGATTGCGTAATTCATTCCGTGAACATGCCGAAAAATATGGCTGGAATATATTTATTCCTAAATTTAGCTATACGACCGATAATGCAGCAATGATTGCCATTACCGGGTATTTTAAATATCTGGATAAGGATTTCTGCTCTATTGATCTTCCGGCCTATTCTCGTGTGACATTATAAATTGTTCTCGCGTACCTATATTATATAAGGGAATATATATAATTAATATAAAGCAGGGAAATATGTTTGCCGAGATTATAACCATTGGCGATGAACTGCTGATAGGGCAGGTTATCGATACTAACTCCGCCTGGATGGGGCAGGAGTTAAACAAAATAGGTATTGAAGTACTTCGTATTGTTTCAGTCCGTGATCGGGAGGAAGAGATTCTCGAAGCGATTGATAATGCGATGAAAAGGGTAAATATTGTTTTAGTGACCGGAGGACTTGGCCCTACTAAGGATGATATAACCAAACAGACTCTTTGTAAATACTTCCATACGGAACTGATATTCAGTGAAGAAGTCTTTGAGAATGTAAAGCGGGTGTTAGCGGGGAAAATCCCAATGAATGCGCTGAATAAAAGTCAGGCGATGGTTCCTAGAGATTGCACAGTAATCAATAATCCTGTAGGAAGTGCTTCTGTCAGTTGGTTTGAAAAGGACGGGAAAGTGCTCGTTTCTATGCCCGGAGTTCCACAGGAAATGACTGCCGTGATGACCGAAAGCGTATTACCTAAGTTGCACGAAAGGTTTCAAACGGATGTAATCATCCACCAAACTTTCCTTGTACAGCATTATCCGGAGTCGGTATTGGCTGAAAAACTAGAGCCTTGGGAAAGCGCTTTGCCGGAATGTATCAAATTAGCATATCTGCCCAAACTTGGGATTATTCGTCTGAGATTAACCGGACGCGGACAAAAAGAAGAAGAAGTAAAAGCCCTTCTCAGTTGTGAAAAAGTAAAACTGGAGGAAATATTAGGCGACGATATTTTTAGTGAGGAAGATACTCCGTTAGAGGTCATAGTGGGTGAACTCTTGAAAAAGAAAAAAATAACCGTTTCCACCGCAGAAAGTTGTACAGGAGGAAGTATTGCTGCACGGCTAACATCCGTTGCAGGAAGCTCGGAGTATTTTTATGGCAGTGTAGTGGCTTATTCCAATGATGTAAAAATGGGGCTTTTAAACGTGTCTTCCAAGACATTGGAGTGCTATGGCGCTGTAAGTGAGCAGACTGTAATTGAAATGGTAAAAGGTGCGATGAAAGCATTGAAAACTGACTGTGCTGTCGCGACATCGGGAATAGCCGGCCCGGGTGGAGGCACTCCGGAGAAACCCGTGGGGACTGTCTGGATAGCTGCTGGTTATAAAAACGAAATTCATACTTACAAGCAGGAAACGAATCGCGGAAGAGCCATGAATATTGAAAGGGCAGGCAATAATGCGCTACTAATGCTTCGGGATTTACTCAAATAAAGAAAAATAGCTGCTTATAAGTGAATTATTTTAAGAAATCCTTGTTTTATACGGATAAAAGTGCTTACTTTGCGTCCTGTTTGAAATAAGTATAGATATAAAACTATAAAAATAAGATA
>PPYF01620697.1_pt1 | contig 47636 bp, 46 predicted proteins | sample 1559871 | NCBI WGS metagenome assembly PPYF01 (sample SAMN08240021, study PRJNA423297) | Human gut metagenome, whole genome shotgun sequencing project.
GTAAAGTGGCTGCATTCTTGCGTCACCGGAACCCTTGGTCATAACATCAAACAGTTTTCGATTCGGCTGGGTATGCAACTCATCAAAAATAACGCCGTGGGTATTGAAACCATGCTTGTTGGCTACATCCGCCGACAGAGCCTTGTATTTACTGCCCGTCGGGTTGTAGGTCATGGTCTTCTGGCTTGCCTGGATGGTCATCTTATTTTTAAGCAGTGGACTTCGCCTTACCATTTCCAAAGCAACATCAAATACAATTCGTGCCTGGTCTTTATCCGCAGCACAGCCGTACACTTCTGCACCCGGCTCAAAGTCAGCACACAAAAGATACAACGCCACTGCCGCCGCCAGTTCCGATTTGCCTTGTTTCTTTGGGATTTCGATATAGGCTGTGTTGAACTGCCTGTATCCGTTTGGTTTTAGGACACCGAAGATATCTCGAATAATCTGCTCCTGCCAGTCAATCAGTTCAAATGGCTTTCCATCCCATGTACCTTTGGTGTGACAGCAGAATTTTTCGATAAAGCATACTGCGTGGTCGGCGGCATCCTTATCGTAATAACTGCCCTCCGCCATAAAGCGGGTTGGCTTATAGTTTTTCAGCTTTCTCAAATGCCGTCACCTCCTCAAAAATGGCATAAAAAATAGCCGCCACCATATTCGGTGCGACTTTGCGTATACGAGGAACAGAGCCTCTCGGCTCCGTCCTGCCTTTACAGGATTTTTAATTGTGTTCGTTCAGCAAAATGCAAAGGGCAAGGTTTGCTTCTTCGGTTGCAGGCTCGATGTCCCAACCTCTGTCATAGTTGGCAATGACCTCACCATTCAGTTTCAGCATCAGCTTGCTGATTTTTCCGCCGTTTATACCGAACTGGCTGCCTTCCTCATAAACCTTTATCCAGTAGTGGACTGCCTTGTAACCGCCGTCCTTTTGCGGGATGCCGATTGTTCCTTCTTTCCACATAGTCAGTCCTCCATTTCGCCTGTCAGAATAAAGTGGGTGTATTCCTTACGGTGTTCCTCAAGGTATACCACCAATTCGTAAAAATGCATCTCGTTGGCAATGTACTGCACCATCGGAACATCAAACATATTGGTGCGTCCGGTTGCTCGGATGGCGAGTATCTGTTCCTTGATTTTATTCATCGGTGCAGACCTCCTTGCCCATAAGCAGTTCAGTGTAAATCTTGGTATAGCGTTCACACTCGCTGCCCTCTGACCCTGCAATGGCACGAAGGTAGAAGTCGGCAGCCTCTTTTCTGCTGTCCCAAACCTCGGTGCTGCCGTAGCAGGTAATGGTCACTGCATCCAGTTTTCGACAAATATCGACACCATACACCACATTCAAGCCGGAGCCTGTATCCCATCTGACCATGATGGAGGCTGTGTCATCCACACCTCTGACCGTACCCTTTGTTCCAACCGGAGGCGCCTGCTCATCATCCATTTGGACGAGTTCCACACGGCATCCAACAGGATAGGCTTTTCTTACACGCTCAACCGTTTCTTTATTCGGAAATCTCATTCTTGGCACCTCCTTTGAAAGCACTGCTGCCGGAAAGATTGCGGAGCAGGATTTTTCTCTCGGTTTTGTATTCGTTTCCGATAAAACCGAGGCGAAGGAGAAAACAGCGGAATGCGTATTTTTCATTGTCCACCGCTTTTTCCGTAGCGTTGATGCGTTTCTGATTTCGGCTCATCTCACAAAGGGCTGCAATGAAATGGCTGTAAGCCTTGACCTCGTCTGCATCCAGTCCCTCTCCAAACCAAGGGAAAGAAACCCTGTCCTCGCCGATTTCGATTGGTGTTGCGGGAATGCCCAAGGCTTTCTTTATAAGGCCCCCCTTGGCATCCAGAAGGTTCGTAAGATTTCCGACCGCCACCTTATCAAGGGGAATCGCCACCGTAAGCCCCACCGTTTCGCCCTGTGGTTGTTCGGCGGGTTCTTCGGCCGTTTCCTCGGCTCTTGCATCAAGCCAAGCCTGCGCCATTTCTGCGGGAGCTGCGACAAAGCCTTTGTCGGCAAGGCTCTCAAGCAACTGCTCGATTTCTTCGCTGTCGGCTCTGTCATCAAACTCCACTGCACCGTCTTTGGTTACCGTGAAATAATCCACCTCGTAGTTCAGGCTCGGCACACCCAGGTATTTCGGTTTTACATTCAGAATGTCTGCCATCGCCGTAACCAGTGCCTTGCGGTCGCTGCCTGTTACATTAAATTCAATTCTCATCGTGTGAGTACCTCCTTGTTTTTTCGGTACTACATATATCACTCTAAAGCCGAAAAATAGCAAGTGATATGTGCAAAATATAAGGGAGAATAGTTGTAGATTTACACCCCGTCATTTTGTGTATAGTACACGATGCCAGTCAGCACATAAACCACATTGGGAAGTGCCACGCCGTTGCCCCACATCTTATACTCCGCCGAGTCAGAATGAGGGTTCTGAAGCCACTTGAATATCTGCTTCCGTGTTTTCGGTTTGCTTGATGTTCCCACAATCTTACGATGTGTTTCAAAGATTTCTGCCCACCGTGTGAGTTCCTCTTCAGAAGGAAGTTTCTCACCAAGGTCAGCACACCACCAATCCGGAAATCCCTGGAGCCTTGCACATTCCGTAGGGGTAAGCCTACGCACAATGTATTCCAGATCCGCATCGGTATCGTTGACAAGCGGAGGGTCTTTGTAATCCGTAGCTACTAAAGTATTGGCGAGTTCCTCTTCCGCAGAAGTGAAGAACGATGCCTTGCTGCTTGAGTAGGTGGGAACGGCAACCGCATCGGGCCCCGTGGCTTTCAGTGTGGAATTGACACCCTCATCACTGATACCCATATTCCTTGCGAAGTTCTGACCGCAGTTATAACTTTCACGGTCAATGGCATAGACAACGGCGTGGCGGTCTACGGTGTTCAAGGTGTACATGACATCACTTTCGGCATAACCGTTACCGTGGTGGGAAGGACGAGAGCCGTTGCCCTCCACAATGGCAATGCCGCCCTGATTGCAGGCAGGGTTTCCACCGTTGCCGTCAAGGGTTCGTGAAGTATCCGCTTTATAAAATCCGCTGTTGGGATTTGCAGACTTCATTGCATTACTGTCCTTGGAGCAGACACCGAAAGCGGTCGGCTCTACCACAAACGGCTGATTGTTTCCGCCTGTGCCGTAGGTTGCCGCCACGGTCTGTGCCACATCAAGGGGACCCACATATCGGGTATCCTGCGAGTGATTTTCATATACGGTTGCAGGAACGACTCCTGCTCGTAGCGTTGGAGATTTTTCCGCCTCATAACCGATGCCACGGCTGTCGGCAGAGTGTTCCGTACAAAATCCCGCAGACTCCATAACACAAGGCGGATGATGCGCCTCGGCACGAAGGGTACAGGTCACATCATCAGTGACATCCATACGGTTGCCGCCCTGGTCATTTAGGACGATGCCTGTCGCAGGAGTGCTTTCTTCAGAAGTTCCGGCAGTTCCTTTCCACGGGCATCGGCTCGTTTCAAGATTCCTAAACAGGCCTTCTGACTCAAATAATATTTTTCCGGCACACCCACCATTAAAATCTGCGACAAGATAGATACGTCTTCTTCTTTGGGGAACTCCCCAAAACTGCGCGTCAACGCATCTCCAGGCGATACTGAAACCGTCTCCCAGGATTTCTCCTGCACCTGTCCATTTTCCTTTTGGAGGACAAGAGACAGCATAGTCACCTTTGACGAACGCGACTGCTTCGAGGACGGCTCTGAAATCTTCTCCTGCGTTTGAGGAGAAGGCGCCGGGGACGTTTTCCCACACGATGTATCTTGGATACTCACCATTGGTTTTACACCTCATTTCTTTTACGATTCGGATTGCTTCGTAGAACAGGCAGGAGCGTTCTCCGTCAAGACCACTGCGTTTTCCCGCCACACTCATATCCTGGCAGGGACTGCCGAATGTGATGATGTCCACGGGGTCAACCTCGGCACCGTTGATAGTTGAAATATCACCCAGGTGCTTCATCTGAGGGATACGCCTGCTTGTTACACGAATAGGAAAAGGCTCAACTTCCGATGCCCACAAAGGGGTAATACCGGAAATCAAGCCTCCCAAAGGAAATCCCCCGGAACCGTCAAAAAGACTGCCGAGGGTCATAGGTTTCTTATTCATCTGCACCAACCTCCTTCACAAGGTCGGCATACGGTATCTGCACACCGTTACGGATAACAAAGACAGCGTCTGCATCACCCGTATCTTCCACATATCTGCGGAGGATAACCGATGCGTACTTTTCATCCAGTTCCATCGTATGGCAGATACGGTTGGTTCTCTCGCAAGCCATCAGCGTTGAACCGCTGCCGCCGAAGGTATCCACCACAATGGAATTCTCACGGCTTGAGTTTCCAATCGGATAGGTAAGCAGATCGAGAGGCTTGGAAGTCGGATGGTTTTTATTTTTCTTCGGCTTATCGAAGTTCCAAATGGTGGTCTGACTTCTGCCTGCGCTCTTGCTCCAGTAATGTTTGCCGTTCTGGAGGAAACCGTAAAGCACAGGTTCGTGCTGCCACTGATAATCACTTCTGCCAAGCACCAGGGAATTTTTCACCCAAATGCAACAGCCGGAAAGATGAAAGCCTGCATCGATAAATGCCTTACGGAAATTCAAACCTTCCGTATCAGCGTGGAACACATAAGCGGCACCGCCTTTTTCCAGGTGGGCAGCCATATTCTGAAATGCCGATAACAGAAATTCATAAAACTTCTCGCTTGCCATCTTATCGTTTTTGATGGATAGACCGTCCGAACTTTCAAAGGATACATTATACGGAGGGTCAGTCAGTACAAGGTTGGCTTTCTTACCGTCCATCAGCGTTGCCACATCATCGGGGTTTGTAGCATCACCGCACATAAGCCTGTGTCTGCCTACCGTCCACACATCGCCACGCTCCACAAAGGCTGCCTTTTCCAAAGCATCGTTCAAATCAAAATCGTCCTCTTTTACATCGGATTTATCATCTCCGGCAAAGAGGTCTGCGATTTCATCATCGTCAAAGCCTGCCAGACCGATATCAAAATCCATGCCCTGCAAGGACTCGATTTCGATTTTCAGCATTTCCTCATCCCAGCCTGCATCAAGCGCCATACGGTTGTCGGCAAGGATGTAGGCTTTCTTCTGTGCCTCGGTAAGGTAGTCCACGAAAACACAAGGCACTTCATCGATGCCTTCCTCCTTGGCTGCCATCACACGGCCGTGTCCGGCAATGATGCCGTAATCCTTATCAATGATGACAGGATTGATAAAGCCGAACTCTCGCAGTGAGGAACGGAGCTTCATAATCTGCTCCGGGGAGTGGGTGCGGGCGTTATTCACATACGGCACTAATTTTATAATGGAAACAAGTTCCATCTGCGTTGTTGTTCTTCCCATAGCGCCCTCCTTAATACAGACCCCATTCAGCGAACTTCTCAAAGCCACCGAGGTTCTGAATGTACTCTCTTGCAATGGCTACGATTTCCGCATAAGGCTTGTCATCAATGGTGTCATCTCCAATGGCACAGCAAAGCTGCACAGGCTGTTTGGTTTTCTGTGCTTTCAGGAACGCATACACATTTACAGACACATCCGCCTTACTGAGGTCTTTGCCGTGAAGACCGCCGCCTGTAACAGAGTCAGCCATATCACTGCCAAGTTTACGGTTGGTAGCACCCGTATCCACATCCGTGCCTCCGGTCCAGTCACCGAGAGGATTGATTTCCGCACCGGAATAAAGCCTCTTCAAATCTACCGTTTCCACATTGCTCTGACAGATGATTAGGCGAACACCGTCCATAATGTACTTTCCGTCATAAGGGCATCTGCCGTAAATGTCATGGGCAATGCGGGAAAGCTCCTCCTGCTCCTGTGTCAGAGGCATACCCTTAAAAATGCCGTTATCGCCACAGCGAATGCCGTCCTTCTGATTGTTTGACAGGTGCTTATCCTGGGGAACGATAACAATGTCCGTATCCATCACACCTGCGATGCGATGCACGGCACTGATGATTTCAGCCTTATCCAAATCCGCTGTGGTTTCAATAATGGCATGGCACACACCATGACCGATTAAAACCTCCACGGCAATTTTCGGATTTTCTTCTTTTGCATAAGCCAGATCCACAATGGCTCCTGCAATTCTATCTGCCACCTTGTCCGGATGGCTCGGATTTACTTTTTCAATCATGATTAGAACCCCTTTCGTTGGTGCAATAGTCGTTCCAGGTCATCATTCGGATTCGTGCCGGAGAAGTCCACGGAACAGTTTTCTTTTACGATTTGCATGATGTTGTCCCACTGCCTTGAGGCTTGGTTCATATAGTTGATGCCGATGTTAATGAACGGAGAGGTGACAGGCTTTCCGGTTGTGGGATGCTTTGATAAGAATCCCAGCTCATTTGTCATCTCCTCGCACTGCAGCCAACGGGCAACGCACATGGCATAGCGTTCAATGGTCTGTGGTGAAACATAACCCGCACAGCCGATGGAATTGAGCCAGTTCCATGTATCCTCATAAATCTGCTTTGCTCTCAGTTCCGTACCGTCACGCTGCTTTGCACTGAGCAGTTCATTTGGCTTCGGCATCTGGATACCCTCCACATCGGGAATATCCAACATCGTAAGTTTGCGACCGCCGGGGTTGCCGTTCTGAGCCTTCTCTAAATTTGACTTCGGCTTACGACCTGCACCCGGACGTTTTCCGCCACGGCCGCCTGTGTTATTCGATTTTGTTGGCACATTTCTCACCGCCTTCCTGTCTGCGGGCCTTATTACCCTTTTGAATACGCAATTTTTTCACACGAAACCCCACGCCCGTTGCACGGGATATAGGTCCCGAAGATTTGACCACCCCTACTGGGTTCAGTGATTATGCCAACGGTCGCCGCTTTCTGCGTGAATCTTCGCATGACAGGACTTACAAAGAGCAATTAAATTTTCTCTTGCATGAGTTCCTCCCTGTGACAAAGGCAGCTTGTGGTGTATCTCTTCGGTTGGTACGAGTTTCCCTTCAGCCTGGCACCTCTCACACAATGGGTGGGCGGCAGCATACGAATCCCTTATCCTTTTCCATGCTCTGCCGTAGCGTTTACGCACAGCGGGGTCACGGTCATAGGTTTCGTAGCGTTTGTTTTCCTGCCTTTCATGTTCTTCACAGAACCTTCCATCCGTTAAGTTGGGACAGCCGGGGAAAGAACACGGTCGCTTTGGTCTTCTTGGCACTTGTTTCACCTCCCTTGGGCATAAGAAAAGCCCTGAAGGATTGCTCCCTCAAGGCTCGGTTTCATTCTGCTTTTCGCTGATTATATCATATCATAAATGCCACTGTGGTATCTTGTTGCAAAGTGTTGCAAACTGTGCAGGCTTTATATTTTGATAGGGTTTTCAGGCATGGTCACATGGTTAATGGCACTGTTGTGCCAACGGTATACCGTAGTTCTGTCGGCATGGAGTTCATCCCCGATCTGCTCCCAGGTAAGGTTGTGGATGTAGCGGTAACGCAAGACCATACGCTCATCGGTATTTGTAACCTCATCAATGACCGTGCGTATCTGCTTTTTCAGTTCCACAAGGTTGTCAATTTCGGCGTTAATTCTATCCTCCAACTCCATAATCTTAAAAACGCTGCGTACAAAAGGAGCATCCGTATTTCTTGAGGTCTGCACACGTTCCTCCCATGTAGGGGAAGAAATGCTGCTTGACATTTCTCGTAGTTTCCCAAGTTCCTCAATATCCGAGTTGATTCTTTGGTCCAGTCTGTATGCCTGACCTAAATATTCCTTTACTTTCACGATTCTTCCACCTCCGCTTGTAATTTGGAGATTAAATACTCTCCATCCACTGAGGTAAGTTCCCTATACCACGCAGAGCGGAAGAACCTCTCCACCTCATCTTTCATAATTTTTGCTGACTCATTTCTGGGCCACTTTTTTAGTTTTTTCAAGGCATCCCTGTAGTCCTTTACGGCTAAGAGGATGATGCTGTTTGCAAGATTTTCATAAGGGTCGGTCAATGGGCAGCACCTCCAATTCTTGCCTTTACGGAATCGATAAGTGCCGATTGGATTTTTTCCTTCTTACGAAGTGCCTTCATCACATCCTCGTCAATGGTATCCTTGGCAATAATATGATGGATGACCACGGTACTCTTTTGACCCTGTCTCCACAAGCGGGCGTTGGTCTGCTGATAAAGTTCCAGTGACCAGGTCAACCCAAACCATATAATCGTAGAACCGCCAAACTGGATATTTAAGCCGTGTCCTGCACTGGCAGGATGGATAACGGCTACGGGGATATCTCCATTGTTCCAATCCTTGATGTCCTGGCTTGTTTTTATTTCCCTTACCGAAAAACGCTCCTTGATTCTTTGCAAATCGTGGTTATACCAATATGCCACAAGCACAGGCTTGCCGTTTGCACCCTCAATCAAATCCTCAAGGGCGTCCAATTTTCGGTCATGAATATGGATGACCTCTTTTTCTTCGTTATAAACGGCACCGTTTGCCATCTGAAGAAGTTTCCCGGAAAGTGCTGCAGCGTTTACGGCATCAATCTCCTCATCCTTAAGGTCTACAACCATATCTTCCTTCAAGGCTTGGTACACCGACCATTCTTTTTCCGAAAGGGTTACAGGCACTTCGTTTATAATGCATTCCGGCATTTTCAAGAAATCCGCTGATTTCATGGAAATCGTAATATCCGAAATCAGTCTGTAAATGGCATCCTCCGCACCTGCTCTTGGCTTGTAGGAGAAAATCATCTGCTGATTTCTCTTATCCGGCACAAAGAAGTTATTTCGGTAATGGGTAATGTATCTGCCAAGCCTCTGACCCATATCAAGGATACGAAACTCCGCCCACAAATCCATAAGACCGTTACTGGAAGGCGTACCCGTAAGTCCCACCATCCTTTTTACCGTTGGCCTTACCTTCAAAAGGCTTTTGAACCTTTTCGCTGCATGGGATTTGAAGGAAGAAAGTTCGTCAATCACTACCATGTCAAAATCAAAGGGAATACCGCTTTTTGTAATCAGCCAGTCCACATTTTCTCGGTTGATTAAGTACAGGTGTGCCGGACGCCTTAAGGCTGCAATCCTTTCTGCCTCTGTTCCGATTGCCACCGAATAAGTAAGACCTGTCAGATGCTCCCACTTTTCAATCTCCGCAGGCCAGGTATCTCTTGCCACACGAAGGGGAGCAATCACCAAAACCTTCTGTACTTCAAAGCGGTTCAGCATTAGTTCGTAAATGGCCGTCAGTGTGATGACGCTCTTACCAAGACCCATCTCAAGCAAAACTGCCGCCACCGGATGTTCCAATATGAAGTTTGTTGCATAAGTCTGATACTCATGAGGATTGTATTGCACGGGTCACACCTCCAATCTGTTCTACACTGTCAACGCAGAAAACCTTAAAGCCGAGGCTCTCCAACTGCTTTTTTCGTCTTATCTGTAAAGGACGCATCTTTTTGCCGGGAGCCTTAAATTCCACAAATGCCATTCTTCCCATCGGCAAAAGCACCAGTCTGTCCGGCACACCATCTAAACCGGGACTTACAAACTTTGGTGCAAGACCTCCCATTTTCTTCACTGCGTCCGTGAATTTTTTCTCTATCATCTGTTCTCTCATGTCTGCCTCCCATCTGACACAAGAAACACAATTACACAACTATTCCCTATATATTTCTTACGCGCGTATACACAGGTGCTTTTTACTTTACCCTTAAAAATAGCCATTTCTAATATAAGGAGAATAGTTGTGTTGTGTCGCATTCTTGTGTTCTTAACCTCCGAATTTGTAAAGTCGCTGCCTGCCATAAATCGGCTGACGCTTGATAGAATTGGTTCGCTCCCAACCGCTAATCTGACTCATCAGTGCTGCAATGGCATAGCTGTCCGAAGGTTTCAGTTCCTGCAGATTCTTACCAAAGCACTCACACCAAATTTCCGGATTGCTGACCTCCGTGCGTACCACCACGCCTTTATGATCAGGCTGTCCAAACTCACTGCCTTGCAGGAAGTTCTTTCTCTGGTACAAATCCATACTTTCCCAATCGGTCGGCAGTAAGGTATTAAGGTACTCTTCCACCATGCCAACACGCTCGTCCACTTCCATTGCAGACTGCTGCACCTTTTCGGATTCCGCAAGCACATCACCTTCAAGGAACAGTTTCTCACCGGACTTCCAGATGGCTTTGGCTTCTGCCCAGAACTGCTGACGGTATTCATCGGTAAAGTTCCAGGTCTTTTTCTGCTTTTTCTGATGCACCTTGATAATCCAAAAACGGCGGTTACCCGTAATGTCACGCAGATATCCACGCTCACCATTGACCGTGGCAATGATAATGCACTGTCTCGGATGTGATTCCACCACTCGACCATAGGAAGGACGGTATTTGTCATCGCAGGTAGAAAGGAACGCTTTCACTTTCTCAATGTCGGCTTTCTTCATACCCGCAAGTTCGCCGATTTCCACTGCCCAAAATCCCTGCAGTTTTTCTGCACCGGACTTGTCATCCATATCCGTAAGGGACAGCGTTTCAGAATAATACTCCGAGCCTACAAGGTCTTTTACAATGGTGGACTTACCGATGCCTTGCTCACCGTCAAGCACGGGAACGCAGTCAAACTTGATGCCGGGAACATAGATACGGGCAACGGCGGCTGCAAAGGTTTTTCTTGTAACCGTGCGTACATATTCCGTATCATCTGCCTGCAGATATTTGATAAAAAGGTCTTCCACACGCTTCACACCATCCCACTCCGGCAGACTGTCAAGATAGTCACGGACAGGGTGGAAGTGCCTATCATCGGCAACCTTGGTGAAAGCAACATCGTGGTTACGGCTGGAAAATGGCAGATAGCGGATGTCAATGATGGACTTAAGCTGTGCCGTATCCGCATCACGCCAGAATGCATTCCCTTTAGGACGCTCCCAAGGGAGAGAACCCGTTATCTGAATACGGTTTGCCATCTCATTGAAAGCAAAATTCCTGAAATCGGGGTCATTATTAAGAATGAGGTTCAGATTATACACGCTGTTTTCAAGCAGGCTTGTCTTCGGCTGATAACGGAGTTTTTTCTTCCAGTCCTCATCACCATCAGCGGAAAAATCCACATTTGCCTGTGCCAGTCTTTCATTGGCAGCAAGGAGTTTTACATCATCCTGCTGCATGGCAAACTCGCACATAGCGTTAAAGGATGCCTTATCATCCTTATCCCCAAAACGGTGGATACGAACAATGTCAAAAGCGTTGCAAAGTTTGAGGTATGCAGGGTCTTTGGCATGGTGGCTGTAGACGAATTTATCCTCTTTGATTTCCACGCCTGCCATACTGCTTGACTGGATAAAGTGCCAACGGCTCTCGTTATCTGTCGGCTCATATACATCCGACAGGAAAATCTCCAGTGCTTTGGAAATCGGATGATACACACGGTTGAAAAGACCCACCACGCCTTCTTTGGAAAGTGGGTCCTGTACTTTCTGCTGTGTTACGCTGTTTGCCTTACTCTCCCTGGAGGATGTAGGCAGTCTTGTAGGGTCAGTCCATTCCGGATGTGCAGAGAGGATTTCATCGGGGTCAATCCAACCGCCGTCTGTTTCCTTATACACAAACACGCCGTTCTGCGGAGTGGACGGCCAATACATCAACTGATTGGGAAGATAGGAACACTCGTCAAAATAATCAATGCCGAGCATCTGAGCCACATAACGAGATACGGCAACAAACTCCTCCGGCGTTACATCACGGGTCAGAGGGCAGACAATTCTTGCCCTCGGATTTTCTTCCGTGCTGCTGTGTGTGGTGTAAAGCACAGAGGTATATGGGAAGGTAGCTTCAAACCCCTCCAAAAATTCCTTTGTAATACGGTCACCGTCAAGGGAAAGCATGGAGCGTGACTCCACAGTGTCGATTTTTCTGCGACCGCCTTTAAGAACTCCGCCCACAAAGCCACCGTGGTCTTTTGCCAGATCACGCTGTGCCTTATTCATCTTTGCGTATTCTTCCGCCGACTCCGGAGTTCGGATGGTGACTTTCAAGCGTTCCTTCAGTTCATCGAACTGGATGGTTTTATTGACCCAGGTCTTTGCCTGGCGGCTGTTGCCGTATGCAAGAGATAAACTTCTCATCATCTGTCCCTCCTTACCTTCGGTGTCTGCCCATATTCAAAACGCGCCTGTCTTGCCACCTTGCGGGCATACATGACACGGCCGTTCACGAAATCCTTATATCTGTATTTACCGTATTCATGGGTCAGCATAGGGATAATTTCATCGTCCATATCCTCGCCGAAGTGGGTAAAGAAACATCTCTCGCGTCTGTCGTTATAGGCAAAGAGGTACGGCTTGTGGGTATCCGGATGCAGACCGATGGTTACTTCATTTTCGTAGCAGCCACCACCGCCATCGTTCGTTTCCTGGCAGAAAATATACAAATCATCATCCATAGGGTCGCCAAAGCAGATGATACCCGCCCAACTGTCATGGTTCTGACCGTCACTGATTTTAGCAATGGCAGCATCTCCCTCTGCCGTACCACGGATTCCTTTTCTCTTTACTTCAAAGAAACAATGGAAGTCAGGCAGATAAAAGTCCGGCAGATAATGTGTGCCGTCACTTAAAACAATGCCTTCCGGCTCATACTCCCACTGGATACCGAGGGTATCAAAGAACACCGCCCAACGAGCCTCCAGGCGGGAACGGAACAAATATCCCTTATACTCGGTCTGTACTGCTTTAAATTCACTCATTACCGGACACCTCCTCACAGCTTTCGTTGAACCAACGGATGGTCAACTTTCTCTTTTTTGCAATACCGATTTCGTGTGCCATGCCATCGGATACTCTGCTGCCGAACACCCAAAGTTCCGAGCAATTGCCAAGCAGCACATAATTGAAATGCATCGCATCACTGCGTTCCGCAGGGTTTTCATCACACATAAACTGCGGATAAAGAAGATGTGGTGTCATAGGGATTGCACCCTGTTCGTAGGCAAAACGGCTATACTTTTTTGCCTGTGCGGTGTTGAACTGCGTGTCCCCGGAATAAGGGCTGCACACATACACCATTGGTTTGTACTTTCTGAATTCGTCCATATCGAATCCTCCTTAAAAATTTAATAGGCAGAAGGACTTGTATCCCTCTGCCTATAAGCGAAGAATTCGATGGAATCGAACCCCCTAATTTTAATCTTTTTTATAAAAATCGCATTCATATCCGTCTGCACGAAGAAGTAAGCCTTTCGCCCAAGGCGGAGTCCTGCCCATCTGCTCACAAACGGCATCCAGGGAAACCCTGCGGTCGCATTCGATGATGATTTCATCGTGGACGTGGGCAACGATGTTGCAGTGGCTCAAGGTCTGAATGGCATACATCAGAATATCCCTTGCGATTGCCTGTACCACATTTTCCGTAAATTTGGGGCCGTAGCTTTCCAAACGCTCCCACTTCTTTGTTGCACCCACACCTTCATAGGTCACTGCCTCGCCGCCAAACTGGTTCTCTCCCATGCGTGGTTTCACATAAGCAAGCTGTCTGCCGGACGGAAGTGTCAAAAATAGAAATCCACTCTGATAATGAAATACAATGCCGTGGGTTTCCGTTCTGCTTTTTTCTTTCACGCAGGTCTTTACGGCACGGTCGATATCCCACCACAGCCTGGTTATCATCGGATTGGCGTTTCTCCACGCAGATACAAGAGGCTGAAGTTCCTCCTCCGTAAGTCCCATCTCAAGGGCACCCATTGCTTTCAAGGCACCGACCGAACCACCGTAGCCAAGGGCGAGTTCTGCGATTTTTCCCTTTTGACGAAGGTGTCCGTTCACACCGTGCTTTTCAACCGGAACACCAAACATCTGACTGGCACTGCTGCAATAAATGTCTTTGCCTTCCTCAAACACACGAAGACGCCACTGTTCTCCCGCAAGCCACGCAAGAACCCTCGCCTCAATGGCAGAAAAGTCTGCTACGATAAATTTTCTGTCCTTCTGCGGTACAAAGGCAGTACGGATAAGCTGTGACAGGGTATCGGGGATATCTTCATACAGAAGTTCCAGGGCATCATAATTTCCGCTACGCACAAGACCACGAGCCTCTGCCAGATCTTCCATGTGATTTTGAGGAAGGTTCTGTAACTGAATCAGCCTTCCCGCAAATCTTCCGGTTCGGTTGGCTCCGTAAAACTGAAACATACCTCTTGCACGGTTATCCTTGCAGACGGCATTTTCCATCGCCGTGTATTTTTTCACACTGCTCTTGGCAAGCTGCTGACGTAAGGAAAGTACATCCGTTATATCCTGTGGTGCTGTTTTGATTGCCGCCGCCACTTCCTTTTTGCCGAGGCTTTCCATCTCCATACCGTTATCCGACAGCCACATCTTCATCTGCTGCACGGAGTTTGGGTTGTCGAGATTTGTCATATCCTGCATTTTGGAAGTCAGATGGTCATGGCTTATACTGTCAATTTCAATAGCCTCTTTCACAAGCACCATATCCACACCGATACCACGGTCATTGATTTCTTCGCTTACATGGTATTCCTCCCAAATCTTATCCGGCACAGGAAAACGGGATAGCTTTGCCTGGATGCCCATCTCCGTTTCCACGTCACGGAGGTTGTATGCCTTAAACTGCTGCCATTTTTCCATATCATGCTGTGGCAGATTTCTTGTGCGACCGCCGTTTACCTTGGTCGGTGCACAGGGAACGCAGAAGTATTTGATTAAGGCTTTACCCTCAGTCAGCTTCTGCTTTTCCAGTCCAAGAACCGCACCGACACCTTCAAGGGATAACGGCAGACCCAGGGTTGCCGACCAAATCATAGTGCAGTGCCAGCTTGCCGGATTTAAGTAACGGGCGCACTCCTGCGACAACGGATGCTTATCATGGAACGGGTCAAGGCTTACGCCTAAATCCAACAAATATCTGGACAGACACACCCTCTCAAAAGCAGCGTTAAACGCAGTCTTTATAACGGCATCATCGGTCAGTGCCTCAATAATCTCTGCCGGGATTTTCTCCCCACAGGCAAGGTCTACCACCTGCACCGCACCGCCATCCACGGCATAGCCGAACAACAATATTTCAAAATCCTCGCTCTCTGCATATTTGTAAACACCGCATTTTTGCAGATTAACCGAGGAGAAGGTTTCAATATCAATACTTAATGTTTTCATGGCACATTCCTTTCTATGAAAAAGGCGGCAGAAGAACATCCTCCGCCGCCCGTCATGTTTACTCGGTCACATCTTCATTCTGTGCAGCCTTTTTCTGCTTACGCTTTTCACGGAAGGCTTTGACCTTCTTTACGATAAAGCGGATAACCTCACATACCGTCCACACGATGCCGTTGATGGCAAGACCGTAGATCAGGCAGAAAAGCACAATCACATCGACCTGTTTCATAAATTCGTATAATTCGTTCATATCGTTTTACCTCGTAATTTCGTAATTTTCGTTTGAGGCAGACGGTGGTATTTCACACCGCCTGCCAGGGGTTACACTTATGCCAAGAAATCATCATTCTCAACAGTGGAGAAGTCATCGGTTGCGGAAGTACGACCGCCGAGATACTCACCGTCACGGATTTTCTGGATATTGCCAAGACCACAGGCAACGCCGCGATTGCCGTTGCTATTGAACGCATAGAAGTTCAAAGACACTCTCGCATAACAGCCGGAGTAGACCTCATCACGGTCAAGGATAGGCTTCACAGCCTTGTCCACAATCTGAGGTGCTGTAGTGCTGTTGGCGTTTACGAAGTAATGACCCTTGTAGGCATCATCGTCACGCTCTACATCGCCGTCACGGAGAGGAAGTTTGATTGCACCCTTGTTAGGCTTCTTGCCGCCAAACTTGGCGATGCCTTCCTCAATCGCAGCATCCACTGCAGCATTGATAGCGTTGATGGTTTCGGTATCGTCCTTCGGAATCAACACGGATACGGAATATTTTTCAGCACCGCCATTGATGCTGACAGGCTCCCAACCGTGGAAGTAAGAAAGACGAGTGTTCTTGCCAGTGATAACCTTAGTTCTGTTTACGTTTGCCATAATATTAATCCTCCATAATTTCATTGAATTCGTTTTTTGCGTCTGATACATTCATTGCCTGCCTCTTATCCGAAAGGGGAACGAGGGTAGGCTTTCCGGGTGGTTTGATTACGAGGCCGCCCAGGATTTCCTCGAACTGCTTTTTGCCCATCAGCTTCTGCATTTCGGTCAGTGTGATAAGGCTCTGACGGTAAATATCTGTGTAACCGTGTTCCTTGGCTGCCGCCGCCACCGCATCCTCATCGAAGAACTTACGGTTAGAACGACCTTCCACAACCTTGAACCCGCTCCACTCCTTACCGTGATTTAGTGCCGCCTCCAGGGCATAAGCACTGATTTCGTTTGCCCACTTGGTGATGTCCGGCAGCATCGGAAGAATGGATTCAATCTCTTCATCAGTAAGTAAAGGTGGTAGTTTGAATTCTTCCTCTGCAATACGGAGTTTTTCTGCTGCCCTTGCACGGCACTTGACCGCCGCACGGCAGAACTGACACCACTCTCCGGGACAATATTCACCTTCGCCTTTGGCAGCCATCTGTGCCTTCGGCTTCAGTTCGTTTTCCGCCCAACTTTTAAGCTCCTCCACGGATACCGTCCATGTCTGGACATTCTCCCTGCGAGGTTGAAAAATGGAAAGGGAAACTTCCTTGATGTCATACAGGCTTTCATAGACACCGAGGGCTGCGATACCGTAGCACATGAGCTGCGTATTTCGTTCCGCATCCACAAGGACGCCAAGTCCGTACTTCGCATCAATAATATGAAGCGTGTCATCCGAAACCATCAGACAGTCGGCTGTTCCGAATGACCCCGGAACGAAATCCGACAGGTCAAGTTTCTGCTCAATCAGCACCAGTGGATCAGGACAGGTCTGCTTTGCTTTTTCAAGCTGCTCCAACACAAACTCCACATAGCCGTCAGAGTGTACTTCCATCTCATCGGTGTTAAATGAAGAAACGGGTCTTTTACTGCGTCTGCGGAGTGCCTTCTTCAGCTTGTGTTCGCACAAAGCGTGAAAAGCAGTACCTTCTTCGGCAGCGTTGCTGCTCTTGTTTTCAAACTCCGTTTCCAGAACCGCACTCGGAGTGCAGGAAAGCCACCTGTGGGAACTGGAAGGAGAAAGAAGTGCGTGATTACCCATTGCCAAGCACCTCCGCATCCTTAATAAGGTCTGCGTAATGCTTCGGGTCCACATCCGACAGCTTGGTGCCGCCGTACTTGGTAATCAGACCTTTGACCTCGGCTGTCATTCCGTTCTGCGTTTTTACCGCAAGCACGGCACGGACATCTGCCAATGAAGGTGTTTTTTCCGCTGCTATCTGTTTTGTGGGTTGTCCTGTTTCGACAGGCTTCGACACTTCCTTGGCTTCTACGAAGATTTCCTGGCTGTCTGCGAATGCATAAGCCACAGCCTCCAGTCCGTCTGCCAACGAGTGCATCAGCTTCACCACATCAAGGAGCAGGTTAAACTTGTTTGCGTTTGTCATGGTTCTCGCCTCCTTTCAGTTCGTGAATCTCGACAGTCTGCACCGAGTCACCGGGGGACAGAACCAGGACGTTTACCTGCTGACCGAAGAGAAAATCAAGTATTCTCTTACGAATCTGCATCGTTCCGCTTCGGACTACCGGAGAAGGTGTGCCGCCGGGTTTTGCAATGTTGATACATACCTTGTGTTTAATTCCCATTGCACTTGGCTCCTTTCCGAGGAGTTTTTCTCACCCCTCTGTCCATAAGCGAAAAATGAGGGGGAATCGAACCCCCTCAAATCCAACTTTTTTAAATTTTCTTTTTGAGCGTTGCGTAAATCTTCGTCAAGCGGTTACGGATAGCTGCCTCGGAAACATCTTCTTCTGCTGCAATCTGCACGTTGGTCATCTTGCGATAGAACTTCTTAATAATGGTATCCTTCTGTTTGTCTGTCAGTTCCGAAAGAGCCACTTTCAACTTCTCCATACGGACGGAATGCTCTTCATCTGCAATGGAAGTAAGAATCTGCTGCAAAGGATTGTAGGTATCATCCTCAAGGTATGGGTTGCGGTCATCCGCATCGTCGCCGTCCCCATCGTGATAGCCATCCAAGTGAACCGGACAGTGATATGCCTCTCTACGCTGTGCATCCAGTTCGTCATCGTCCATGCCGTGAAGCTGTGAGATAATGGTTGCGTTTTCTCCGTTCTCGCCGGGAGTGATGGTGTAGCTTGTACCATCGTTGAAGTAATAGATGTAATTTGTACGGTTTTCTTCCGTTGTTTTGAACTTTCTCATTTAAAGTCCCTGCCTTTCTTTTCCGCCCGATTGGGTGGCGGCAGGGACACAAAAAGAGCCGATGTGATGGTACACACCGACTCTGATACCGAAAATGGGCATGACAAAGCACGGTGGGTACATCTTTGGTCAGTCCACGGCTATACCGTGAATTTGACTCTTGATGTATCCCGCCGCCTTAAGGTCGACCACTTCGGGCATTGGAATATTTTTTATTTGAACAACCTCCGTTGTTCGTGCTTTAATTTTATATGAAACAAACCTAAAACACTCGGACATGGGATGTCCGGCTTTCAACTTTGCAGAAACAAAAAAAGAGCCACGAACAACAGATTTCTCTGTCATTCATGACTCAATTTTAGTTGATACTGGCTTACCCTCGCATTGAGTAACCCGTCTTAAAAAATTTATTCAGTTTTAACAAATTGCTCCAATCCCAAGGATTTCATTCTTTCGGCATCTGCATCTGAACAAACCTCATAGAACTGTTTATAGGTCAGTGTATCGGTTCTTTTGTCAATGTAATATATTAACAGAAAATCCCTGCAATATTTTTCACTAACATACACTTCAAAATCAACCCTCATATCGCTACCGACAAAATTATCATCCTCATAAAATTCATTAATTTGCCTTGCAACTTCTTCAGCAACACAATCTTCAATATTTCTTCTGTCTACAAGAAATTCCCGGAACATATCCAGAACATTAACACCCTCTGGCCACATATAAAATTTCATAGTGTTTTTTAATTCACCGTTTAGATTATGAATTACTTTTTCGGCAAAGCGACACCCTATATTCATTGCCAAAGCCCTGCTCGTTATTGCACGAGCAACAAAATGACATATGGCCGAATTAACAAATTCTAAGTCATCCAGATTTCTATATGAATATATGATACTCTTTATCTCGTATATTGTAGTCTCAATCTCTCGCTTTTTTTGAATTAAATCATAGGACCCGTAATTGATAGCGGTACGATTCTCTAATTTTTTTATCCACGCTTGCAACACAACAGCATCAGCATCTTTAGGTTTCTTTAGTGCTGTCATCAATGAACGATACCTGTTATTATAACCATAGTAATCGTTAGAGATTTTATCGCCGTTTTTTTTGTTATCAATGATTTCCTGCATAATTATCACAAGCATATCCAAGGAAATACCATTACTAAAGTCAGCATCTTTATATTTTTCTATCCACGATGCTACAACTTTCGATTTATCTATAGCATACAAGTAATGTTTTATATCTTCATCTTCAATATTTTTACCGTAGGCTATCAGATACAATGCCAGTTCCGCCCCCAGATCATCATTCTTATCACGCAAACGCTCTTTGATTAAAGATAAAAACTCCCATTTTGCTTCGCACTTTTCATATTTTTTGAATAGTTCAACATACTCACTTTCTGGAGAAGCCGTAAGACCTATTTCATAGTTAATGCGGATTCTATCATGTTCATTGCATAATAACCTATGGCACGCCAATAGGTTAAAGAAGGCGGGCATAACCTTTTCAGGTTTAGATAAATGGATAACATCGTGGTTTTTAAGTTTATCCAACACCTTTTCCTTCAAAAATCGATTTATTCTCTCCAATTCCTTAAGGGCCTCTTCTGGTTGTTCCATAGCCCTATCATTAATAACATAATCAAAAACCTTGTCTGTAATATACTCCCAATATTCATTTATCTTCTGTAGCCGCCGCTCTCGTTCCTCTGCATCATTTACCATCTTTTTTATGTCCGAATACAATTGTTCAAAATATTCCCCATATATGCTGTGCGGAGTATACTCACTTGGTACATTTGCAAGTCGGGGTTTTGCCAAAATATCCGTAATTTGAACTCTGTAATTATCAGAAACAACCTTTGTCTTGGGGTCTCCGTACTTTTCAATATAAAACAAAAGTTTTAGAATTTTGAACATATCGAATCGTTCTATTGCATCTGCGCCAGCAATCCCGTCTATGTCAAAATCCATTACGGATTTCAACTTATCCACCAGACCCGATCCATCCTTGTTAGTAAACTTATCCCTGATTGTATCCTCATCGATGAATTTGCCGGGATGTGAATTTTCAAACTCATCCACCAAATCCATGTACAAAGAGTGCCATGAAACAGAACATCCTTCAATATATTTTTTATCTACATCAAACCTTCCCATTTCACACCTCACTATAAAAACGCAGCCGGACATGGGATGTCCGGCTACAAGAAAAATTTTTTGAAAAAGTTTATGAAACCCTATTCTGCCTTCCTAATGGTTTCAATCCTTGAGCCGTTAGCATTTCGTTGCAATCGAAAATCGACATATGGTAACAGGAATTTAGCAAAAATTGGTACATGATATGCTGTTCTGTCATCATAAAGCTTTTGCCGGATGCCTTCAATAAACACGCACTTAAAACAGGTGGCAATTTCATACCAATACACAACTGCATTACTGTTTCAATGGTAACATTATCCGGCTCCGTATTTCTTAAACGCTGAATAGTTTTCTCACTCATATCTGCTGCTTCAGCCAATTCCTCTTCTGTCATTTCTGCCCATCCTATAAGAGCATCCAATGAACCCGAAAAATTCATAGGAAGTTTTTTGGCGATTGAAAGCACATCGGCATTATAATCCTTTATCATCTGCACCTGGTTTTTTGCACCCTTATTCTTTTCAGAATAATGTGCCTCAAATGTAATATCAGATGATTTGTCTCTATTAAGGAAACATTCGGTATGGTAATGTTCTGTGACAGATGTCTTGATTTTAAGTTCAAATACCAAACAGCATTCATCCATATGATTTCTTGCATAATGGGTGAGTGCCAAATCCCCACGTTCATCTGTTTCCAAATAAAGTGGAGCATTAAGTACAAAATGAGAATCGACAAAAACATATTCGTTATCTGCCAGGGCTGCTGCTAATTCCGGATTGAATTTAGATTCGACAATGGCGTCTCTTGCAGAAATAGAAAAAGTCTGATTTTTTGCAAGATAACTCTTCGGTGCCTTATGTGGCTTTACATAATGGTTATCCACATAAATAAACGCTCCGGCTGCCTCCTCATATCCTGCATCCAACATACGAATTTTTGCTGCAAGCCTTGACACTCCGAAAGTCATAACCAACTCATCTATAATAGGTTCAATAATATCAATCATATCATAGAGTTTCATTTCTCTACGATACTTACTGATAAGCTGTTCAACCTTCTTCTTAAACATCGAAATCGGCATCTGGATACGTGGAGCCAATGCATTTGCTTGCCACTCCATCCAATCAACTGCATCTCGATGGTTTCCGGCAATTCCACCAACCACCTTGCAACCGATATTTGAGAGGCTATTATCATACAACCTTACAAGAGCAAAAGCTTTTTTATGTTTATCCCAATGGACACATTCGTGAACGATTGTATTGTGAACACTTCCTAATACCGACAAAAATGCCGTCTTCTTATCAACAAGAACTGTTCCTGCAGGGATAAGTTCCTGATACATTTCATCGGTCTGTGGATTATACAAATCAGCCTGGCAATCACAGAAATAACTTCTACCAAAAACCGACCCGTCTTTGGTTATATGTTCATATCGAACAGTTAGTCCCATACCCTTGGCGAGTTCAATTGGGTCAATCCAAGTCGGCTCCAAAAGAGCCTTTTTATAATGTGTCCGAATGAATTGCTCTGCGATTTCATCCAGTTCATTCTTGTTCATAACAGGAACTAAGGAATCATCCATCGGGTCTTTAACACGGCTTTTACCATTGTATTTTGAGACTCGCAGGATTTCAAAATCGTCCAGGTTCTTGTCCAGATCACCACGACAATGAGCCATCATCCACACGATATTTTCATCATAATCGTCGTAATGGTAATCTCCCTCATGGGTTTCAAACCAAATGGAAATGGCCACATCGAAATGCACCTCCATGCCTGGTTTGTCTTCAACCCACACGTGTTCTACCTTGACATCTGAAATCTCCGTCTCTCCGGCACGATGGATTCTCTTTAATTCGATACCCAAAGAATCAAGGTTTGCCTCCAGGTAGCTTTCGGCAGCCGCCCAGAAATTATTATCAAATTTCTTTTTTACATATTCAGCAAATGAACGATGTGCTGCCATAATCTACCCTCCTTAAAAGGTTCTCACTTTAAACGGCTTTTTTCATTCCTCGTCATCTTCTTCTATTACCACTTTATATCGTTTTCTCAATCCAGAGCGTGTTTTTGAAACAAAGGCATGAAACTGCCGTGCATCCTTTAGACCAAGAATCTCTGCACACTGAACTGCATTACCAAACGCAATTATCTCTTCGGTATCTTCACGATATACGGTGTAGTATTTCATCGCAATTCCTCTCATGGTAGTATTGGCCTCAATGCTTCAGCCACATTGTCGGAATCATTGCCAAAAATCAATTCATAATAATCAATCGAATCAACTGCTAAAGGAAGTGCCGCCGTTTCTGTTGAGCGCATAATCTTTGCTTTACTTTCTGAACCCGGAAATGCAAAACCACATTTCTTTACACCTGTTAACAGTACATATGAAAGCAACTGATGCGTATCTGCTCTGGCACTTCTGGTATTCGGCTTGTATTTTGCATCTATAACAGCTACCGGATTCTGCGTGTCATTATCACGAATAATAATGTCAGGAATGCAGTATGGCATCAAATGTATGCCTCGTTCAACTTCCGAAATATCTGCAACACCTTTTTGTATAAAAAGTCTTTTCGAATAGCGGTCTAACGAATATTTATTTGAGTCAATTGCTCTTTTAAGAACAATACGAGTATAAAACTCAAACAAAGCCTCCATATTAATCATATATGGGATTGTAAAAACACTTTTCGCAATCGATTGACCTTCTTCGGTTTTATAAGCATAGTATTTTTGACCATATATGCACCTTGCCTGTTGCAGCAAAGGCTTGTAATACATATACAGCCCTGATGCATCCGCACCATTAAAATCACTGGTCTTGATACGAACGGTCTTAACTCGTCGGAATGAATTCATGCAATAAGCCACTCGCTTTGACACTTCTGATGTGACAGGAAAACGTCTACCTATAATTTCTTTGCATTTTAGCAAAGTAGCCTTTAAAATTCTATTCTCGATATTGTCTTCGGTGAAATCAATATATTTACAATAGAACCTGTCATTCCTGCCTTTACAAGTATTCATGCGTATATTTTTTTGGATTTCAATTTTCCCTCTGACCTTTGAAGAATAATTCTCTTCTTGGTGGAACATCGTTTTTTTCAAACCCTTTTTGCACAAACTATAACAGGAGGTAACAAAACTTAATGCATATAAAAGTTCTCCATCTTGTTCTATGTCTTGAGAAAGCTTAATAAGCGGCTGGTCATAGAATACATGGAACAAAGACCTCCCATCCGCATCCATTTCGGCAATATAATCATCGTATTCATCATCAGTCATCACAGTTTCAAGCATATGCCAAGGTTCCATACCATACTGCGAGTCAACTACAACGATGTGTTCTTTACCGGATGATTGTAGATAGCGTCCATTCTTATCATAAAGCCTTCCAACACCGACATAGCCACTGCTCCATAGTCGACCTTGAAATTTGTGAATGCCAAAGTTAAGTTCTGGAGTCGACAGGTCAACTTTAGACCATACCTCATCTCTGCTATTCAGCACAGACCAGTCATTTATTTGGTGTATTATTACATCTCGTGCCATAACATCACCTTCCTAATCAATATCCTATCTTCGTCCTCACTTCTTCAACAAAAGTTCCAACATATTCATTGTCAATACGCTTTCCTGCACGAGTCATGTTTCCGAATTCCTTCGCATACAACATGATATTATCACTGATGAAGCGTACTCGCTCACTACGGTCAGTAGCGTCTCTAATTTCAGAAGGAGTGTGTTCAATTGCTATCAAATCCTCAATAGTGTCCAAAATACCATCTTTCACATATTCTCTGAGGATAGGAATAATCTGAAAAACGAAACGCTCCACAAAATCTTCTTCATAGCCCTCTTTACGCTTACGAAGGAAATATGTATGTCCAAGACGCACATCGCTTTTCTGATACTCATCATTGAAGTAGCTTTCGTTATCAAATATAGCCTGCACCGCATCAAATACTAATAATTCAATAGAATTCTCATCGTCATTTTCAGAGGCATTCTGATAACAGCTAATAACTACATTCCTGTCTGCTGGGCTATCAACAAAAAGAAAACGTCTGCGGATAGCATAATCAATCGAGTCAATAGACTTGTCAGCAGTGTTCATGGTGCCAATAATAAACAGATTCTTTCCAAGAACAATATCCTTTGTTCTTGATACTGGAGTGCTAACTTTGTCTTCTACTTCATAAGGAGTAGAAACTTTGCTATCACGATATTCCAAACCATAAATCAACTCACCAAAAACAGTGGCAATATTAGCTCTGTTTATCTCATCAATGACAAGGTAGAATTTCGGAGGTTCATCAGGATTAGCTTTTTCCGCAATTTTAGCAAACTCAGCAATTTTACCCAAAATTCTGTTTACGCTATTGTAGGAAGGGAGACCTCCATCAGCTTTTACTTCAATGCCTCGGATAAAATCTTCGTAGCCGTATGACGGATGAAACTGAACCAGATCCCATCCACCAGTCAATAACTTGGAAGAGGACGAAGGGTCGGCATAATCACTTTCGTTCAGTTTATATTCATCCAATGCAGCAGAAATAGCTTCTTGGCTAACAAAACGAGCTGCCAATGCCTCGGATTCTGGATTTAATTGTTTTAGCACAAATTTCTTGCTTTCAAAAGTTTTTGAAGTGCCAGGAGGGCCTTGGAATACCATCTGACGGACTCCAATATTCTCCATAATTTGTTGATAATCTTTTAAATCAGTCATTTTTACAACTCCTTTTATCTCTATGATTTTTTCCGTATCATTCGTTACAGTGAAAATATCCTCATATGCATCAATACTGAACGCTGATATACCCAAAACTAAAGCATCGAATTTTTCTTTATCGACTCGAATTTGAGTTCCGCACTGAGTCCATAATGTACGCAAATTTCTCATTTTTGTACCGAAATAATCGATTCGCGCTTTTTCTCGTTCGGTTTGTGTCGCCGCAGTAACATTCCTTAATTCTGCGTGTAAAGCTTCAAGATACTTTATTTCCAAATGTAATAATGCATTCAAGTCACCATATACTTCGCTGTGACCTTTAACTAAGGAAATATTCATTTCATAAAGTTTCAAATAATATAGCAACAATCTGTATACGGCACCATAGATTTCTGCAGGGTTATTATCCTTGCAAACATTGTTGACTGTAAATGTATGCAGTCGTAAGCCGTTCAGAGGAAGGTATGTATCGCTCGGAGAACCATCTGTGTATGAAATTTCATATGCTGCCACATCTGTGCGTTCAGCCCATCTTCCTACATTTCCGGGACGAGTAGAATAATACGCATGAGGATTTCTCCTGTCTTTGCCCTTGACTGCCGTCTCATAGTAAAAACTTGGTGCATCATTCATTTTTACCAAATATGAGGCATATGCTACCGGAACAGATTTACTTGGAACAGATGCAACCTCAATGTTGAATAACAGTGAATCTGTTGCGATATCACATGGAAACACACCATTCAACACAATCGCATCTATAACACTCTCCAATAGACCTTTATAATCAGAACAATGGTTAGAGATAATCTCGGTTTCATAGTAACTTATGGTGTCTTCTAACGAATACGGTTCAACGCGCTCGCCTGAATTAACCATAACCTTGCGAATATCAGATATACGATTCAAGCTGGATATTCCCGTATTAAGCTTGGATTCAAGTGCCTTCTCGTATACCTCAATATTACCGCGTAAAATCCCCAATGACGAAAGATTATTGATGAACGGGAAAATCTGATACATCATTTTTTGCTTAAATTTATCCAGTACAAAATAAGCAGTTCCCGTGCGTTCTACCATGAACATACCATGCCCAGGCATATATTTATCTGCAACATCAAGGATTCCAGAGGCAGCGTTTGTAGTAATAAAGTCTTTTATGCTATCGAATATATCAATTATGATTCGACCAGCATTTGCATTTACAGTGTCATAATATTTTTCAAGCACATCCCGATCTGATTTCAATTCGGCAACATAGTCCATTCTTCTTCTCAATGCGTAGTCAAGGTGTCCTGTATGGAAATTTCTGCACTCGGTTAAAATTATGACAACATTATCTGGGATGCATAAAGTAGACCCATCTGAAAGGGGAACGGATTCATTTCTGAACTCCATAGCATAAATTAAATTTCCAAGCAACGCTCCTGCATCTACTCTTGAAATATCGTCAAATATTACCGCATAAAGTTCTTCCGTGGTCCCAGCTCTGTCGCACAGTTTTTTTATTCGCTTTTCCACATAATCGACAGTCATTGTTCCGGTTGCTTTAATATCAATCCCGTATACAATGTCCTCATATGTCATACTCGGATGAACTTGAATAAACTCGCATCTATCGCTGCAAATGAAATCCTCAATTTTATCCAAATCCTTATAGATGTCCTTTGATTGGAGGGTATCTATATTTAATTTTTCATAGCACAAGTAGTACGCAGCAGCCCTGGCAAGAAAAGTCTTACCCGTCGCCGGATTACCCGTGAACAATAAGTTCTTCATATAAATCAATCTCCAATGTTTTCGCTATTTTCTACATCCAATATATTCCTTACCAATCTTGCAAGAAAGTATGATACTTTCGGCGGTACAGCATTACCAATCTGGCGACTTATCGAACGCTTATCTCCATAAAAGACATAGCTATCAGGGAAACTTTGAATTCGTGCCGCCTCTCTCGGTGTTAATGTACGGTCTTCATCTGGATGGATAAATCGACCACCTGCAGGAGTGTCAAATCTTGTGGTGATTGTCGATGCTTGCTCGTTCCAACAAAGTCTACCATACGAACCACTATGGACAGAATTAATCTGTTCATTCAGAGCCGTATAATTTTCTCCGTTTTTAATTTTACTCATTCTTTCTACTGCGACCTTTGAATGGCGTGACCGCGTATGGTTTGTAATCGTTTGTGCATCGCTGGACAAATACTTTTCATAAGCAGTTTCCGGCGTTGGATTATCAATCACCCCGTCTTCGCTTGTCATCGAAAGGTTTCCTATCGCATCCAGAACCGTTACTTCGTCAAAGTAGGTAGGATACTCGCTTTTAATCTCGTTTATGGTTTTTTTCCATAAATCATCAATGTCCGCTTCTTCCACAAGAGTTCCTATAATAATCATTCTTTCTCTTCGTTGGGGTACTCCAAAATCTGCAGCATTGATTATCTTGTGATATATACGATACGGTTTTCCATTAAGTGTTTCGGGGTCTTGAAAAATTCTTTTGATTTCTTCAAAAATTTTTCCGCCCTGCATAGTAGATATACCTTTTACATTTTCCATAACGAAAACTTTAGGCATAACTGCTTTTACAACATTAAAGTAGTGCTTGAAAAGGTAATTTCGAGGGTCATCAATAAATCCCTGTCTAATTCTCGCACCTGCCATAGAAAACCCTTGACACGGTGGTCCTCCTATAATGACATCCGCCATCGTTCCTGCAAACATATCAGAAGTGTCTATGTTTTTTATGTCATCAACAATCACATCCACTTCTGGATGGTTACGCTGATATGTGTCTGCTATAACAGGGTCGTACTCCACTGCCTTTTCTACGCTGAATCCTGCTTGGATAAAGCCAAGGGATAAGCCACCGCATCCCGCAAATAAATCAATTATTTTCATCTGCGTCAATTCCTCCGCTCGTCCTGTACCTAATAGCAAAATTCTTAATATATTTGCTCTCGGCCTCAGTTAGTCCATACACAGCATTTATAAAATCATCTATCGCCCAAATTTCTGACAAACATTCTCGATGTTTATATTCATACTGCGTTTGTTTCGTGCCTACATACACTTTAGTTTCTTCCAATCGCTCTCTTAAGTTGTGAGCCAATTCCGTAGTACCAATCATATCAACCTGCTTCGGCATCATGAATCCGTTTAATTCTTTACTAACGTGCCAACAATCAGACACGCTAATCCAGTACCACCAGAAAAGGGTAGAGTTGATCAGGCAATAGCAAAAATCCGCCTCTAACGGCGTCTGAAAACTGAAAACCTTGTATTCAGGGTCATCCACCTTCTCTCTATAGGCTTTCATCCAAAACGCCTCTCGACGATTTAAGTAAACCGATTCATTACCAGTTCTCGATATAGTATATACCGATTGCATTTTTCTTGTATCAGTTATCTTCTTATAGATATCAATATCCTGTTGTGTCCCTAACTTAGGAATAAAATTTGCATTCTCATATCTGTTTCTTACCATTTGAATGTCAGTAAATAGTGTGCTGCGGTCTTGCTTATACCAATACTGATAGTTTCCAGTGAAAACAGTTTTTTCTGCCCTTCGGTCTTTGCCGATTAGGATACATAATTTTTGATGCACCGAATCAAATAAACAATCCGGTCTATCTGCGTAACTTAAAATATATTGTTCAGAAACCAGGTTTCCTAATTCCTCTCTAAGTTTTTTCATTCTCGGAGTAGACACATATGAAAGAGGAATTATAAATCCAATAGACCCGTTCTTTTCAAGTTTCTTTGCCGCATTTAGAAGAATATTAGCATAGATATTCCCATACTTATCGCTAAGTTCAAGGCCGGATTTAAAATCCTCAACATAAGGTGGATTACCTACCACAATATGATACTTATCCTCAAAAGAGGCCTCATCTGCAATAAAATCAAAGGATGTGAATCGTCTGTTCATTACATTTCCAAGTCCGCTACAATAATCAACGCCACAAGATTCTATAATGAATAGTAGCAGTCTCAATTCTGCAATAATAATGGATTCAACATTCACATCATTACCATAAATCGTAGAAACGACCTCTTGTATAAGACGATTCGTAATCTTTGCATTTTTCTTTAACAAATCAATTTTAATTTCAAGTGCTGCAAGCAGATATTCTCCTGCTCCACACGTCGGGTCAAACACAGTTTTCTTGCAGCAAAATGAACGGTATGGTATGTTGTCCAGGTTCATATCACTAACATTGGATGCTGTAAGCTTTCCGAATGAGGCTTTAATACTATTCGTAAGGATAAATCGGACAACATCATTTGGGGTGTAATATACCCCCTTGCTTTTTCTTATACTCTGTTTTTCATTAATCTTGGAAAGAGCATCTTGAACTTGAGTATATGTACGCTTGGAAGAAGCAACTTCAACACATTGAAAATCATCTCTTCTTGCAATGCTTTTTAATTCACCACAAATCAGTTCTACTTCCTTCGGTGAATATGCTTCTTGTATATATAAATAGATAAGGTTCAATGCCTCATCTACAGCACCATACTTTTCAACCCTTGCCAAGGATGTATTATTTTTACCCATTGGGAAATGCATCCTTTCGTTCCTGTTCTTCAAAATTTTCTTCTCTAACAAATTCCATGATGTCGCCAACATCACAGTTGAGAGCGTTGCATATTCTAAGCAACACATCTGTGTTGACATTGCCACCTTTTCCAAGTTTGGCAACCGATGTGGCACTAATCCCACTCATTTCACGCAATGTCTTTTTATTTATTCCGCGGTCTATTAATAATTTCCACAATTTATTGTAGCTAAAACGCATCCGCTTTACCTCCACATTTTGTATGCTCTTATGTTCTTCTTTGCACCACCGAATACTTATATGCCCTTTGTTTTTGAAGTGCCGATGGCCTATGTTAAATATTATATCACAAAAATACGCAAAAGTCTATAAAAGTTTGTGAACGCAAAACTAATTTCGTCTGCACGGTTGCTTAGCTGCATCATTGTTGCTTTCTTGTTATCTCGATAGTCTTTCTATCCACTCAACCTAACACAAAACCATCTTGTCAACTCAACCTTGCCCATTTTCAACCTGTCAACTCAACCCTCGATTATGCCTGGCTGCAAGCACCCCAAAACGAAAAAATCCGAGAGCCGGAAAAGAACCCCCAACTCTCGGAAATGCCTTGTTTTCAAGCCTTTTTCGGTATTTACTTTTGTATTTTTGACATCAAGACTACGCACTCGACATGGGCTGTGTTCTTCTTCCAGCAGATGGCTTTGGTAGCTGTCAAGCCATTGCCTTCTTATCGATGAGTTTTCCATAATGTCTGCTCTCCTATTTTGTTTTTACTTATTGTACCCGCATTTTCTGCGGCTCACGCTCCCTTCTGCCTGTTTAAATATCCGGATATAAGTAAAAAGCAGCGCGCAAGGGCTTTTTTCGCCCTTAAAGCGCTGCTTTTTTCCGCCTGCTTGTGTTATTGAAAAGATGCAGCTTTGTTAAAATTATAAAATAGCTTTTTAAGGGAAACAATATTGAATCTGAATAGCTAATCATATAGTAAAACAGGTAAGTTTTGGTAAAGGAGTTTTATGAGTTCTAAAGAGACACGCTTTTCTTACGTCTACAAAAGCCTGAAATGCCGTATCACGGAAGGATTGCTGTTGCCGGGAAGCCGTCTGCCGTCCTCCCGAGTTTTAAAAGACGAATATCAGGTAAGCCTTTTTACGATAAACAAGGTGCTTGCCGCGCTGCGTGAAGAGGGGCTGATTGAACTGGAGCCGCGGCGGGCCGCCAGAGTTTGCCGCCTGGAAAATGAGCGTACCTTCTCCGCTTCCGTCGAAGCCATTTTATCGCAAAAAGACTTTTTGCTTCAGCTATACCAGACCATGGAGCTTGTTCTTCCCCCTTTGCTCACCTTCGCTTCGCACGGATGCAAACTTGAAGCCATGCCCCATTATCGGCAGGTGATGAAAGTAAAAAAGAATGGCGACAGGGCCGGGGGATGGCGGCCTGTCAGTGGTTTTTTATGTGATGTGCTGCGGAACGGAGGCGGCGATCTTCCCGTCGATTTGTACACCGCTTTAGAACTGCAGGGGCGCCTTGGCTTCTTTGTAGATAAGCAAGAGGCTTATACCGGATATTCTCTGAAGAAATATTTCTCACAGTCAGATGTATTTATAAGGATTTTGAACGTATCCGACAACCGGAAAAAGTATTTTGAGCTGTGCCGGCTCTACCAGGCCCTGCATGCCGAAATACGGACAGGCTTAGACCAGCTTGCCCATACACTGCCTTCGCTGCCTCTTCAGACTGAAACAACATTCTCCTGGAATCCCAACCGCGGCCGGGAATACCGATATATGCATATCGTGCAGGATCTGGAAATCAAAATCGGCACAGGCATTTACCCCGTCGGCTCTTATCTTCCACATGAGGCCGAACTGGCCCAGTTGTACCAGGTATCCGTTTCTACGGTGCGCAGCGCTTTGGCTATACTGGAGCAGAGGACCTTTACCAAAACATTAAATGTAAAAGGAACAATCGTTCAGACACCAAATCTTGATGCACTTTCTCCTTTTACAGATAAATCCACCCGGCAAGCAGCCATACGATATCTGCGCGCTCTGCAATTTTCATCTCTTATTATGGAGCCAATCTCGTATTATGCCGCAGACCTGTTTCAACCGGCGGATTTTATTCAATTGGAGCGGAGATTCGCCGTGCCCCAATCCATTCTTCTTAATGATATTATAGAAACAATGATGCAGCGTATCGGGTTGCCGCCTCTGCTGGTTATTATGACGGAAGCCCGCCGAATGACTGACTGGGGATATTTTCTCGCATTTTATAAAAACAAAAGGCAAACCATCGCCGAACTAAATGAAAAGAGCCTGCTGGCATATCAGTATTTGTGCAAAGACGATAAAAAAGCGTTCGCACACGCAGTCGCTTCATGCTATCATGATATCCTTGATTCAGTGCGCAAACAGCTTGCTACCTATTTTCATCTTGCAGAGGCCGATTCTATCCTTACCCCGCCTTTTTTGTTTACTTGAGGCTGTGAAGTTGCAGTATAATGAACAGCCCCCGTTCCGATATCAACGGCACAGGGGCTGTGTTTCGATAATTTTTTTGTTAACTCTACGCCGGCATTCTTTACCCGTGAAAACTTCCAATATTTTAAGCCACTCGGCACCTACAACATTGGTGGCGGATACAGCCTGTGACGAATACATTCCAGTTGCATTTACAACTGTATTAGCTACTTGTAGCGTTCAAACGTTACTGCTACATTATATTATTTATATAACTGCTCTATCCTCTCGCTCATTCTCGGCTTAGGTACGTACATTTCTTTAATCCATACAATCATTTCTCCCGGTTTCTGGCTGCACCACGAGCCATAAGGAATGCCATAAAAGATGTCGATTGTATCTGCTCACTTTCATTTATCCTTTCTCCCTCCAATTTCAAGGTTATTGTCCCACCAAGTAAGTCACCGCACCATACTTCTTCTATGCACGCGGAACTATCCACAAACACGTCGGCAAAGAAACTTCCATCGTCGCAGCCCTCCAGGCAGTATACCTCAAGGCCTCGTACGATTACAATCTTGCCGATATTCTGCTCTCATACGCGGATCGGCTTTTACAAAATGAGGAGACATGGCAAAATCGATTTCCAGTTCTGTATCGCCGGGCAGGGCGTTCAAATATAAAAAGCCCTTTTCAATTTTCTCGAGGTCCGTGCGCCATCCACAAGGAGTTCAAAATTCTCCGCATATTCCGGGATACGCAACGCTAATGAAAAGACTCGCCGTTTTCCGCACCAGTTCGTACTTTGACGTGGCCGCTGCGCGGGAAATCGGTATCCAGTTCCATGGAAACGCGGGTATCATTCATCGAAAATGACATTTTATTTTGTATATAATATCAAGATATGCAGCCACGCATCTGCGGCTTAGACAAAAACACACGGTTTTAGATATTTTTTCAAATTCCTTAGACCGGTATTAGGAAGGAGCCATCTGATAGGTGCGCCGGAAAGCTACGCCGAACCGGCCAGTACTCTGATGGCCTATCGCCAATGCCACCTGCAGCACGTTTATGGAGGTACCACACAGCAATTTTGCCGCATATTCAATCCGTCTGGCTTGCAAGTACCGATGTACCAGCCGACCATATAGCCGCTGTAAACAATCTTTGAACGAGGTTGGGAGAAATGCGGTGTCGGGCCAGCCGTTCATTCATAAGCTTTTCTTTCAAATGTTCCAACATATAGTCGTGAGTTCTACTTACGGTATTCATCAAATATCGATCCCGATAGGATGGACCGATGATCAAATCGGTAGCGGATGGACACTGCACAGCAAGTAAACCAATTCCACTGTTTTAAGAACGCAGTATGCTCCCCGCTGCTCAACTGGCAGGGACTGCAATACGGTGAACGTGCTTTCTCTCCAAGTATTGGCTTTCAGTGCCACGCAACCATCATGACGGAGCATCAGCTTTTTTACCTGTGCCCCATCCAAAAATGGACCGCCCAACCGGGCGCATAGCTCCATCAAATTCTGACAGGCACCTGTACCATCTGTTTCGACCAGTATCCCTTGCAAACGCAGTCCAGTGCATTTTGCCTCCCGCAACTGAGCCGCATCCGCTAGAAGAAGTACTCATTTTCCCGAATCGTGTGATTGCTGCCGTCTGCAAGGTTTAACTCGAGCCCTCCCTCACAACAAAAACGTCTCATAGTATCCGGGGCGCAGATATGGAGATAGATGTACAGAGGCATCTACATTGAACACGCAGGTGCAAACGCCCGGCACAGGGATGTTCCATGTGAGTTGAAACAGTGCAGACAACGAACCGCTCAAAAATTCCTCAATTACTGCACGAGCCTCCTCCACAGCTTTTATTTTTCCTTTGGGAAAGCAACCGCGCCGTTCGTTAGTTATAACTAACCAAAAAATATTATGTCTTACGCTGAGTATCTGTCAAGCCGCTGCACAATGATTCAAGGCGAATCTTCACAACCTTAGAAGTTACGAAACATTTCCAGCTGCAGATCAAAAATTGGACAGTATTCCGTTACCTCTTGACAATCTCTTTTGTTCGATGTACTATAGCGGTGTTATATAACATCGTTATCAAAAGAGGGGCATCATGGTGGAGAGTTCCAGCGCGACATTGGAAAAAATACAGCAGGCCGCTCTAACGGAGTTTCTTGACAAGGGATTTCTGAGCGCGTCCTTGCGTCAGATCGTGAAAAATGCCGGGGTGACCACTGGGGCCTTTTACGGCTATTTTTCCTGTAAGGAGGCCCTGTTTGCTTCTATTGTAGAACCTCACGCCGCAGCGCTTATGGGACGCTTCATGGAGGCTCAGACGTCTTTTGCCGGGCGACCCGAGGCGGAACAGCCGGAGCATATGGGAGAGGATTCTGAAAGCTGTCTGGACTGGATGGTGGACTACATCTGCCAGAACCGTGAGCCTGTAAAACTGCTGTTGTGCCGGGCGGAAGGGACCGGTTACGAGAGCTTTGTCCACAATATGGTGGAGGTGGAAGTGGAGTATACCCTAAGATACATGGAGGTGCTCCGTCGTCTGGGGCGAAGGGTTCCCACTTTGAGTCGTTCTCTGTGCCATATCATCGCCAGCGGTATGTTTAACGGGCTCTTTGAGGTGGTAATTCACGATATGCCCTATGAGCAGGCCCTTCGGGATGTGAAGCAGCTGCGGGCGTTCTATACTGCCGGATGGCTGGAATTGGTGGGGGCATAGCCCCTGTCTTTTTTAGAGTATAGTTAGCGCAGACTAACTTCAAAAGGAGGTTTTTCCATGAATCAAAAGAAAAAGAGCGATGTAGCGGTCCTGCTGGACTACGCAGGCAGCCATAAGGGTCTGACTTTCCTGGGACTGGCTTTGTCGGCGGTATCCATGCTGCTGAGCATGGCTCCTTACATCTGCATCTGGCTGGCGGCCCGCGATCTGATCGCCGTGGCGCCGGACTGGACACAGGCTCAGAGCGTTGCCCAATACGGCTGGCTGGCGTTTGGCTTTGCAGTGGCCGGTATCTTCCTGTATTTCGCAGGACTGATGTGTACCCATCTGGCAGCTTTCCGCACGGCGGCCAATATCCGCAAGCAGGGCGTGGCCCGTGTGATGAAGGCTCCGCTGGGCTTCTTCGATTCCAATGCTTCCGGCCTCATCCGGGGACGGCTGGACGCGGCGGCGGCCGACACGGAGACCCTGCTGGCCCACAATCTGGCGGACATCGTGGGTACCATCACCCTGTTTATCGCCATGCTGGTGATGATGTTCGTCTTTGACTGGCGCATGGGAGCGGCCTGTCTGCTGGCAGCAGTGATCTCCATCGCCGCCATGTTCTCCATGATGGGCGGCAAAAACGCCAGAATCATGGCGGAATACCAGGCAGCTCAGGACCGCATAACAAAAGCGGGTACCGAGTATGTCCGCGGTATCCCGGTGGTCAAAATTTTCCAGCAGACGGTCTACTCCTTTAAAGCCTTCCAGCAGGCCATCGAGGATTACAGCAACAAATCCGAATACTATCAGGCCAATGTGTGCCGGATCCCTCAGTCCATCAACTTGACCTTTACCGAGGGGGCTTTCGTGTTCTTGGTGCCCGCAGCCCTGTTCCTGGCGCCCGGCGTTCTGGCGAGCGGTGATTTTGCAGGTTTTGTCACCAACTTTGCTTTTTACGCGGTGTTCTCTGCCATCATATCCACGGCGCTTGCCAAAATCATGTTCGCCGCCTCCGGAATGATGCTGGCCAGCACCGCGCTGGGGCGCATCAATCAGGTTATGTGCGCGCCTGAACTGAAAAAGCCTGAGCATCCGCAGAAGCCCCGTGACGGCCGTGTGGAATTTGAGGACGTGAGTTTTACTTACAACGGTGCGGAGACACCCGCCCTTTCCCATGTTTCTTTTACAGTGGAGCCGGGCCGGACCGTGGCTCTGGTGGGTCCCTCCGGCGGTGGCAAGACCACCGCAGCCAGCCTGATCCCACGCTTTTGGGACGTCACTTCCGGCATGGTGAAGGTAGGCGGTGCGGACGTGCGGCAGATTGATCCCCATGTGCTCATGGAGCAGATCGCCTTTGTGTTCCAGAACAGCCGCCTGTTCAAAGCCTCGATCCTGGAAAACGTCCGGGCCTCCCGCCCGAACGCCACGCGGGGGGAGGTGCGGGCGGCGCTGATGGCCGCCCAATGCGGAGACATTTTGGAAAAGCTACCGAAAGGCATTGACACCCAGCTCGGCTCCGAAGGGACTTATCTTTCGGGCGGCGAGCAGCAGCGCATCGCCCTGGCCCGGGCCATCCTGAAAGACGCGCCCATCGTGGTGCTGGATGAAGCCACCGCTTTTGCTGATCCCGAGAATGAAGCGCTGATTCAAAAGGCCTTCACTACACTGACTAAAGGGCGTACCGTCATTATGATCGCGCATCGCCTGTCCACAGTCGTGGGCGCGGACAAAATTCTCGTGCTGGAGGGGGGCCGCGTCGTGGAACAGGGTTCCCATCGCGAGCTGGTGGAAACGGGCGGCCTCTATGCCCGGATGTGGGCGGATTACAACCAGTCGGTCCAGTGGAAGATCACCAGCGAAGAGGAGGCGAAGTAAATGTTCAGCAAAAATTTTCAGCGCAAATATGCTCTCACCGATCAGGGAATGTGGAACACCAAAAAGGGAACTTTCTGGACGGTCATCGCCAATCTGGTCGTCATGGGCGGCATGGGCATTTTGTACCTGTTGATGGCCGATTTCATGAGCACTTTGACGGACGGCCAGCCGCTGCCCAGTGCATCCCTTTTCATAGGATTGGCGGTTATGTTTGTCATCCTGTCCTTTGTAACCCACCTACAGCAGTACCATAACACCTACAGCTTGGTTTATAACGAGGTGAAGGCCACCCGCCTCAGTCTGGCGGAGCGGTTGCGCAGGCTGCCTTTGGGCTATTTCGGCAAGCGGGATCTGGCGGACCTGACCGAGACTCTCATGGGCGATGTGAACCGCATGGAACATGTCTGGTCTCATGTGCTGGGGTATCTGTATGGCGCGTACATCTCCACGGCGGTCATTGCGGTGTGCCTGCTGATGTATGACTGGCGTCTGGCCGTCGCCTGCCTGTGGGGAGTGCCAGTGGCATTCGGCTTGCTGTTCGGCACCCGGAAGATCTCCGCGCGTGCTTCCGAAAGGACGAAAACGGCCGCTGTCCGCGTCTCCGACGGCATTCAGGAAGCCCTGGAGAATGTCCGGGAGATCCGCGCTACCAATCAGGAGGAGCGGTATCTGGCCGGGCTCAATCAGAAAATCGATATCTATGAAAGGGTCACGATCCAAGGGGAACTGGGTACCGGTATCTTCGTCAACGCGGCCAGCGTCATCATGCGTCTGGGCGTGGCCACGACCATCCTGGTGGGAGCTGATTTAATCCTTTCCGGCCAGATCGACTTCATGCTGCTGTTTTTGTTCCTGCTAATCATTACCCGCGTGTACGCGCCGTTCGACCAGAGCCTGGCCCTCATCGCGGAGATGTTCGTCTCCCAGGTGTCCGCCAACCGCATGAATGAGATTTATGATGCTCCTATCGCTGAGGGCGTGGAGGCCTTTGCTCCCATGGGCCACGACATCGTGTTCGACCATGTGTGTTTTGCCTATGACAAGAAAAAGGTACTGGAGAATGTGAGCTTTACCGCCAGAGAGGGGGAAGTGACCGCACTGGTGGGGCCTTCCGGCTCTGGCAAGAGTACCTGTGCCCGATTGGCAGCCCGACTGTGGGACGCCGCTGAGGGGACGATTCAAGTGGGCGGCGTGGATATCTCCGCCGTGGATCCGGAGGTTCTGCTGCGCGATTACTCCATGGTATTCCAGGATGTAGTGCTCTTTGACGACAGCGTGATGGAGAACATCCGCCTAGGCAAACGGGGGGCCACCGACGATGAGGTGCGTGCTGCCGCCGAAGCCGCCAACTGCGGAGAGTTCATCCGCCGTCTGCCGCAGGGCTACGACACCCCCATCGGGGAGAATGGAGCGAAGCTCTCCGGTGGCGAACGCCAGCGCATCTCTATCGCCAGAGCTCTTTTGAAGAACGCCCCCATCGTCCTGCTGGACGAGGCCACCGCCAGCCTGGATGTAGAGAATGAGACCAAAGTACAAGGAGCCCTCTCCCGTCTGCTGGTGGGCAAGACCGTGCTGGTCATTGCCCACCGGATGCGCACCGTAGCTGGGGCGGATCACATCGTGGTTCTGGAGAATGGCCATGTGGCCGAACAGGGGACACCAGCGGAGCTGATGCAGAAAGGCGGCCTTTACCGGCACATGGTGGAGCTTCAGAGCCAGAGCGCCCAGTGGAAGTTGAACGGGACGAAGCGATAAGACAAGATATAACGATTTTTAAAGTTCATATTTCAAAATCACTGTAGCTGTTTTCCACTTTAAGTTAAAAATGCGGGATGTATTTTTTCAAGAAACACAGCCTCAAATTGGCAAGGAATTGCTCCGCAAGCATTAAATCAAACACACTTTTAAATAAAATCCCTGTTTTTACAATCCTATTCCCGGGTTCCAGTAACGTACACGCAAAGAAAATTTATAGAAACAAATAAGTATATTTCTTCTGAAATCTTTTTTCTTATTTTTCATTGCTTTTTGCGAAAAGACATGCAGCAAACCATAAAAAATTTTCATAGAAGGACACATGATGCTAGACCACGCAAACCTCTTGAGAGGTGCACCGCCCAAGTATAGCATTTCACAAAGCATGGGATATCTCAAAGGCAGAAGCGCATATGTTTTTGTGTAGCGGTTAGAACAAATTTATTTTCGCCCTGCAACTACTATGCTTTTGAAAGCGTTGCTGTACGCTTTTTCAAGTGTAGAATATATACAACACCATTTTTAAGACAGCATAGTATGCAGTACATCCAAAACGACCCTCTACATCTGGGACACATGAGATGTAGGGGATTGTTTTGTGATAGAATTTCAGACCTCAAAAATTGAAAACGGTTTTCAAATTATATTGACAACAAAAACACTTTGTAATAAACTGAAAACAGTTTTCAATTTCAAAGGAGCGGATCCAGTGGCACGCAAAGCACAGTATCAAACCAAACAGATGGCTGAATTACTTGCCTTTCTGAAATCCGTCCCTGGTAGCCATATTACGGTCAATGATATTTGCGACCATTTCAAAAAGGAAGGCATCACAGTGGGAATGACGACGGTGTATCGTCATTTGGAGCGCATGGTAAAGCAAGGCGTGGTTGCAAAATACATCATCGAAGGAAGCAGCAGCGCCTGTTTTGAATATATCGGCGGACAGGATAACTGCGAACCGCCGAGCTGCTACCACTGCAAATGTGAAAAATGCGGCAAGCTGCTCCATGTACAGTGCGGCGAAGTCGCTCATTTGGGACAGCACATGTTGGAGCACCATGGGTTTGAAATGGATTCTCTGCGGACGATATTCTACGGAATTTGCAGCGAGTGCAGGAAAACAGGCTGCTGACGGACAAATCATTTTTGTGAAGGAGGGAAAGTTATGGATAAAAAGGCGCAAAGAATCCTTGCCGGGTTTACCTGTGCTGCCTTTGTTATTGTCGCCTTCTTTTCCCTTCTTTTCATCGCAAAAGAGGCCCATCACGACTGCACAGGAGAGGATTGCCCTGTGTGCGCCTGCATTCATCAGGCCGAACAAACATTAAAACAGATCGGAAGCGGCTCGTCTGAAACGGCCGGGGCGTTTGCGCCTCAGTTTCCGCTGGTTGTGGCATTTCTTTGCCTTCCTTTGTTTGCGCCTGTCGCTTCCCTTATCAGCCAGAAAGTAAGAATGAACAATTAAATAGAATCCTTTGATACAAGGGAATACTATGCCCATTTTCCAATCGGGGAGGTTATCCCTTGTATTTTTGCACCCATTTTTAAGCAAATACGCGAATTTACGGAGGATTCAATTTTATGAAAAAATACATTTCAATTCTGTTGGCGGCGGTACTGGTTCTCGCCTGCCTGTCCGCCTGCGGCACTTCCGATAAACCGGCAGATGCCGATAATTCGGAGAAGCTGTCTGTTGTAACTACGATTTTCCCCCAATATGATTTTACCCGCCAGATTGTAGGCGACAAGGCAGACGTTACGATGCTGTTGAAGCCCGGCGCGGAAAGCCATTCCTATGAGCCGACCCCGCAGGATATTAAGACGATTCAGAACTGCGATTTGTTCATCTACACCGGAGGCGAGAATGATGTATGGGTGGACGATATTCTGAACTCTATGGGCGATCAGAGGCCGGACACCCTGCGTCTGATTGATTGTGTCCCCACCGTCAATGAAGAAATCGTTGAAGGGATGGAGCACGAGCATGACCACGACCATGGGGAAATTGTGGAAAGCGAAATAAAAGACCGCCCGCTTTCTGATTTTGCCGGAGATTTTCAATCGGTGCTTCCCTACTTTGAGGATGGAACGCTGGACGAGTATATCACAGAAGAAGCCGAAGAAAATGAGAAATCCTTTGATGAAATGAAGCAGGAGTTTTTTGAAAAGAGGAAATCCGATTACAATACGCTTTCCATTGAGGGGAACAGCGTTTCTTTCCACACGCCCTCCGGGACTGTATCTGCGGAGTATGAATATCAGGGGTTTCAGACGGTAAAAGACGACGATGGAGATATTACCAGCGTGTGGTATACATTCCAAGCCAAAACGCCTGATTCAGGAGCGCCGGTTTATCTGGCCTTTAACGACCATGGCACCGGCGCCGACAGCCATGAAGAAGAACACGAGGAACATGAAGAAGAAATCGCTCATTTCCATCTGCGCTATGGTAATGAAAGCGTGGAAGCTCTCATGGATGTAGAAAATTGGGCCCCTACGTTTTACGCTGCTGACGCTACAGCAGACGAAATCAAGGAAGCCCTGGCAGGACACTCCCACGAGCACGAGGAGGAAACCGACGAACATGTGTGGACTTCTCCGAAAAATGCGATTGAAATTGTAGACAAGATCACTTCTCTTATCTGCGGAAAAGATCCGAAAAACGACGATTCCTATGAAAAGAACAGCGCCGATTACAAAGAGCAGTTGGAACAGCTGGACGCTTCTTTCCGCGAAGTTGTAGACAGCGCTAAACGGAAAACGATTCTGTTTGGCGACCGTTTCCCGTTCCGGTATTTTGCCGACGAGTATGGCCTTAGCTATTACGCCGCCTTTACAGGCTGTTCGACGGAAACCGAAGCCAGCGCCGCAACGGTTGCATTTTTGACCGATAAGGTGAAGGAAGAACAGATTCCAGTTGTCTTTACCATTGAGCTTTCCAACGGAAAAATCGCAGATTCTATCTGCGAGGCTACCGGAGCGAAGAAGATGACCCTGTATTCCTGCCATAATGTGACGAAAGAGCAAATGGAGAACGGGGCTACCTACCTGTCTATGATGACGGAAAATGTAGACAGCCTGCGCGCTGCCTTAAATTAAAATGAGCAGCGGCGGCGCGTGAGTACTGCCGCTGCTGTTTTTTGAATGGAGGTTACAGAAACGCGATGAATTTAATCACATGCAAGAATATATCTTTTGTATATGACGGCGTTCCCGCTGTAAAGGATTTGGATTTTTCAGTAGAGCCGAACGATTATCTTTGCATTGTCGGGGAAAACGGCGCGGGGAAAAGTACGCTGGTAAAGGGGCTATTGCGTTTGAAAAAGCCAGCGTCCGGTACGATTCACATGGGAAACGGGCTTTTGGCAAAAGAAATCGGCTACCTTCCGCAGCAGACAGCGGTACAAAAGGATTTCCCCGCCAGTGTCTATGAAGTCGTCCTTTCCGGCTGCTTAAACCGATTGGGGTTAAAGCCCTTTTATACCAAACGGGAAAAAGAACTTGCAAATGAAAACCTGCAAAAAATGGGAATTACAAAGCTGAAAAACCGCTGCTATCGTGAATTATCCGGCGGCCAGCAGCAAAGGGTTCTGTTGGCCCGCGCTCTATGCGCCACGAAAAAGGTGATTTTATTGGATGAACCTGCCGCCGGGTTAGATCCTGTGGTGACGCAGAACTTATACGAGCTGATCCGGCAAATCAATGAAGATATGGGGATCACCATCATCATGGTTTCCCATGACATCCACGCAGCGGTACAGTACGCAAAACATATTTTGCACCTGTGCCATTCCCAGCTTTTCTTTGGTACAACGGAGGACTATCGGAACAGCGAAGTGGGCAGCCGTTTTATAGGGGGTGTTTCCCATGCTTGACTTGCTGAAAGAGATGTTTTCCTACCCCTTTATGGTTCGCGCAATCCTCGTGGGAACCATTGTGGCCCTTTGTTCCTCTCTGCTGGGGGTAAGCCTTGTCCTAAAGCGGTACTCCATGATCGGGGACGGGCTTTCCCATGTTGGCTTCGCTGCGCTGGCTTTAGCGACGGCACTGAATATGGCCCCGCTGACGATTTCCATTCCCATTGTGGTATTGGCGGCCTTTCTGCTGCTGCGGATCAACGAAAGCAGCAGGATTAAAGGCGACGCGGCGATCGCTCTAATTTCCACCGGTGCATTGGCCATAGGGGTGATGGTCATCTCTTTAACCACAGGAATGAATACGGATGTGTGCAACTATCTGTTCGGAAGCATTCTGAGCATGTCGCAAAGTGATGTGAATTTAAGTGTAGTTCTATCCGTTATTGTATTAGTGCTGTTCATTCTATTCTATAACCGTATTTTCTCCGTTACGTTTGACGAATCTTTTGCGAAAGCGACAGGCACGAACGCGGGGCTATATAACACGCTGATTGCCCTGCTGACAGCCTTGATGATTGTTTTGGGGATGCGGATGATGGGCGCTCTTTTGATCACCAGCCTGATTGTGTTTCCCGCGCTGACCTCTATGCGGTTATGCAAAAAATTCAAAGCTGTGATTATCAATTCGGCTATCATATCCGTGATATGCTTATGGGCAGGACTGACATTTTCCTATGTATACGCAACTCCTACGGGAGCCAGCATTGTCCTATGTAATATCATTGTCTTTTTCCTCTACTGGGTCATACAAACCGTGAAAGGGGTGATTGGCCGTGCGTAAAATATGGAACAGGATTGTTCCTGCTTTATTGCTCTGCATGCTGCTGTCCGCTTGCGGCAATGGCGGCGGTAAAACAGGGTTCAATGTTACACCTCCCGATTCAAACAGTCCGGAGTCTTCCTTAAATGTTGAATCTGCCGCTCCAGAAACCAAAGCCCTTGAAGAGCCTTCTTCCAGTGTGCCGGCAAGCCGCCCTCCTACGCTTGGCAGCGATTCTCCCAACACACCGGTTACAGACACAACAGGTGAATCGGCTGAGGGCGATGTGTTGGAAATCGGGGAAAAGATGTTTTTAACACAGATCAGCGATATGTACTGCAATTTTGATCGCTATAAGGATAAAACGATCATCGTGGAAGGAATGTATGCACAGTTTTATTCATGGGACGGCAGTGAAACTGCTCCGGTTGTATACCGAAACGGCCCCGGCTGCTGTGGAAATGACGGCTGGGGAGGTTTCCTGCTAAAATACGACGGGGAGTTTCCCAATGAGAACGACTGGATTAGAGTAACAGGCCACCCAGAATTGGTTACAGAAGGATATTACACCAATTTATACCTTAATGTCGCTTCTCTTGAAGTAAAAGCGGAACGTGGAACAGAATTTGTTACCCAATAATCACATGATCATTGAACTAGTACTTTTAAAATTTTTCCCGCAGTTCGTACAAAAGGATGGGAATCGTAGATGATAGGATAACGGCAGAGAGCGTCATAGCACAATCGATTAGAACTGCAAAAAAATTGTGCTGGACGCAAAGAGCGCTGTTGAGAAAATTGTCAAAAAGGCCAACGAGAAGTCTGAAGGAACGTAAAATGGACAACTTGCTTTGCTTGTAGGATATGTACATATGCAAGAACACAAGGCGGCCGATTATAACCAGTCGCCTTGTGCTCTTGCATTCCTAAATTGTGGTATATAAAAAACGGACACTTTAATTTCTCTCCCCCCCGGAGAGGCCGGGAGCGCCAGCTTCGTCGGACGTGTCAGGCTGTGCAAAAAAGAACGACTCAATCCAATTCTATAGATAGTGCGACCTGTCGGATATTCCTTGAATCTAAAAGAAAGGTTGTCTCCAGAAGCCGTTCGCCTAACACGGAAAACACGATGATGAAGGACTAAGGTTATCAAACAGCCATAAAGAGGGCCCGAGCACGATGCATTTACAAACGCGCTCGGGCGGTTTTGTATGGGCTGTTATATTTTACCATAATCCGAAAAATAATATAATTCTTCTTTCTCTCAATCACAAAAGTGCAGCAGAGTCAATGCCCCGTAATATATCGGTGAATTGTTTCCAGCAGAATGTCCGTGACCATGTCCGATTTTTCGCTGAACCAGTATTGTGCCGTTTCTCCTGATGAGACGGGCATATACGACAGATAGGTCAGCGCTGACAAGTTGCTGACAATTTGAGGGTCCCGTTCAGATGGCGATGAACCCATTAATTTAATGATCCGCGCAAAAAAGTCCTCTTCGAACTTTCGAAACTGCTGCCACTGCTCCTTGCTAACTTTTTGGTTGATATAAAACATATCCTCATAATTGGCAAATTTGAGCTTTCGGTACAATTGGCGATGGAGCACGCTCAACTCTGAAGGCGTTGCTCCTTGCTGACTGGCGTCCAACAGGGCTTGAAATATCTGCTCCATTTGCCACATTACGGCTTTTAGGAAGAAATCCTCTTTCGATTCAAATAATAAATAAAAATAACCTTTTGATCCTCCGGTCAGCTTGATCAATTCATCTACAGTTACATTTTTATATCCTCGTTCCATAATTAAGGCCAATCCACGGTCAAAGAGCAGCTGCTTGTGCGACAACTTTTCTGATTCGGAAAAAATCTTTGGCACCCTTATCACCACCTTTAAAAGTTTAAGATGAGTTATATTATAGATATTTTTACACGAAAAGTATAGACTTTTTTGGGCACACGAGCTATAATGACTAAATAATAGAATCAGTCAAATAAAAACGCCCTAAGGCGCTTATTTTAAATGTTGTTTTTGACTTGTTTTTATTTTTAGTCAAAAACTACAAACAAATTATAAGTAACTTCCTCATCTATATAAGAAAGGAAATGAATCAAAATGCAATTGAAAATCACTACAGATTATGCGATTCGTATGATTCTCTATTTGGCACAAAATGAGTCAGTCATTGTATCCGCTACGGAAATTGCTCAAGCAATGAAGATTCCGCACTCCTACTTAATTCAAATCGGAGCTGTTTTGAAAAAATCCGGGCTTATACAAGCACATTCTGGACGGCTTGGAGGATATTCACTTGCAGAGCCATCAGACAGCATTACACTGTATGACATCGTCGCTGTAATGGAGAGTACTACTCTCATCAACCGCTGCCTGGAGAGCGACAGCTATTGCAGCCGATCCGCCGCTGAATTTTGTCCCGTCCGAAAAAGCTATTGCCTGCTGCAACAACATATAAATAATTTTTTACAGTATCTGACTATTGCAGAACTTTTGAAAAATCATATTTCACACGAAGGTCCTCCCCCATCCTCCGCGCGGGCACCGCAGGCTGCCGAGCTTTCGTCTGCTTTTTTAATTGCTGAAAAAAGATCATAACAGCATTGTTTGACTGGAGGCTTGTCATATGAAAAAGGTAGAGAATTATTTAGAAACGTTAAAGCTAAAAAAATGCTTGTTTGGAGGAATTGCCCCGAAGCAGATTGAAATTGTGATTCAAGAAATCTGTATGCTGTACGATTTGGAACTGTATAACAAAAACAACGAGTTAGAGCAAGAGCGCAAAAAAAATGAACAGCAGGACATCAGGATGGAAAAAGTAGCAGAATACGTTCGGCAAGTGTTGGAAACACTCCGGTCTCAAATTCAGGAAACAAACCATCAATTAAATCAGAGCAGTTCTGCCTATAGTGTTTTAGGCCGAAAGATGGAAGAAATGGAACTGCTATTTGCTTCATCAGCATATCAAAGATCACATGTTTTCAAATGTCGGAGGCGCAAAAAACGTGTTGTTCTCAGGAAGGGGGTATCAGAGTGAGTTCTATATGTTTTCATTCGCAAGCGGCCACATAGCCGTAGTATTTCTTGGCTGTGACCCAGCGATTTACTAAAGGAGGAATAAAAAACATGTATAAAAGAAAACGATTGGCTTTTTTGTGCTTGGGTATGGTGTTCGCTTTCTTAGTGAACAGCGTCCCCGGATACGCTGCGGAGGGCATAGACAGTCTGCCTGTTGCTGGAACTGTATCAATAGACAATAGTGTTCCAGCAGACCCCTCTTCAATATCAGAAGCTGCTTTTGATACTGATTTGCCGGACAGTCGGTCATCCGCACCAGAAAGCGAGTCTACTTCAGTACCCGCAGATATTTCGAACGAAACCAAACCGGATGACGTAATGGATCCTGCATCATCTACCTCCCGTGTGGAAGCAGAAACCGTCACGGAGCCAATCGAAGGAAGCGAAACGGGCACAGACAGTGAAACCCTTCTTCCAGCAGAAGTTGAGCTTAAAAAAATAGCGCCTGTGGATGAATCTCCTTCAGAGACTGCCGCAAGAAGCGCCGATGTAGGGGACATCCCTATTGATGAGCAACACTTCCCCGGTAAAGTGTTCCGGGAATGGTTGTTGGGAAAGCGAGAAGGAGATCCAGCTAATCCCAACGTGTTCGGATCAGACGACGGCGTTTTAACGGAATCAGAACGGGCCGCCGTAAAGGAACTCCGCTTCCATTACAGTACTCAGTCTGGTCCTCTGCCCCCGGCGGAGGGGCTGGATTTAACAGGCATTGAATATTTCCCCAACCTAACAATGCTATCCGTTCAAAATGTTGAAATCACCAAAGACCTCGACGTGAGTCAAAACACGAAGCTCAAAACCCTCTCTCTTGCTTTAACCGGAATCAAAGGTACGGTAGATGTAAGCAGTCTGCCTGATTTGGAAGTATTAATTCTTTCTCGCAATGAAATCACTTCGTTGGATGTCAGCCATAATCCTAAACTAAAAAATTTGGGCGTATCCATGCTTGAAAAAGATGGCCTAACCGGGAAACTTACAGAACTGGATTTGAGTAACAACCCGGCTTTGACATATATAGATATTGACGGAAACAAATTGTCATCATTAGATTTGAGCAATAACAAAGAGCTTACCACTATAGACGTTGACAACAACGAACTGCAGGCTTTAGATGTGAGCATGCTTCCAAAGTTAGAATATCTGTATGCTGAATCAAACGCGCTCCGGAAAATTGATGTTACGAAAAATCCTGCGCTCATCAGACTGTACGTCAGCGGAAATGCCGGCATCACTTCGATGGATATGAGTAATAATC
>PPYF01506487.1_pt1 | contig 47601 bp, 44 predicted proteins | sample 1559871 | NCBI WGS metagenome assembly PPYF01 (sample SAMN08240021, study PRJNA423297) | Human gut metagenome, whole genome shotgun sequencing project.
TGATCCGTGAACGCTGCACCAGCAAACATGGTGAATGCGCAAGCAAACGCCAGTACCAGTGCAAGAACCTTTTTGAGATGGCATATGAAAAAACTAATATATGAGAAAAGGGTAATGAAAAATCGAAAATATAGTGTATTTATAACTTTATATAGGAAAATGGAAGCAAGAAATGTGTTCCAAAATAAAACATAAAAAGTAAATTAGTATAAGCAAATACGAAAAGAAATAAATTTTTTTGACAAATTTAGTGTTCGCCAACAGTATATAAATATGTAGGTAAAAGCAAAGCACCGGAGCATTAGATATTTTATGGTATGATAAAGGACCTGTATCTAAACGTACAGGTCCTTCGTGGGTAAGGAAATCTGAGCGCTCCCATCTCTCTAACGCAACTTAAAAGCAGGGGAGCCACAGCCTTAAAAAATTTAAGTGTACACAGTATAACATAATTATTGAACAAATGCCATTGAGGTTTTGAAATATCTATATGATTTAATATGTCTACGGTATGTGTAACGGCAAGGACGTAGAAGGTGCACTGCTGAAAAAAGTGCAGGTTTTGGGGTCCCTCACTAATTCTTTGAGAAACGAATCATACGTCATAAAGAACTTTTAAGAGATTTATTCACTTTGCAGCATTATCCCGCTCCATAGCCTCTCGAATGGCGCGCTTGATAAAAGCAGTAGCGGACTCGCCATGTTGTTCAGCGTGTGCTTGAATGCGGGCACGTTCACCCTTTGGGACGCGAAAACGTACTTCATCTGTTTTTTCTTTTTGCCATTTTAAGGTGGCTCGCTTTTGCGCTTCACTGACTGACATTTTCTCACCCCCGATAGCATATCAAAAAGTGCTTTTGAAAAATATAGTAAAACTGCAGCATATAGTGCACCTATATTTGTGGGAAATACCTATTGAATAGGTGCGCTATATATGCTATTATTCTATCAGAAAATAAAAAACGGCAGTGCAAAAGGACGGCAATCCTTTTGCACCTGCGCAGGTGACACTACCACCTACACAACGGAAAACTCCGCACCGCAGTATTAGTATACCCTTTTTTTAAGGGTTGCACAAGACCTTTGTTCGTGCTATATTTATACTTCTTTCTGCTATGTGATTTTGACACCGTGTAGGCTCTATATTGCCTGCACGGTTTTATTTTCGCTCAAAATCACATATAGAAAGAGGCGAAATTACGATGAAGAAGTATTCCTTCGCAGATATGCAAAGGCTGCACTGGAAAGACTACGAGTTCGAGTGTCAGCGGCTGACCTTTCCGAACGGCAGACAAATCCGTTTGACGGACAGCCAGAGCAGGCAGGTACAGACGCAGTACACACAGTATATCGATCAACATCATCACGCACCGCGCATGGGAGATTATATTTTCCCGAGCAAGGAGGCGAGGTCATGGGTATAACTTTACGGGAATGGTCGCAGCAGTGGCTGGAGGTTTACGTTAAGCCGGTAGCCAAGCCGAGCGGCTACGAGCACTACCATGATAACCTGCACAAACATATCCTGCCGAAATTAGGTGATATGCCCTTGAAAAGTCTGACTACTGCCGTGGTACAGCACTTTCTCAACGAGGAATCCCTGCATGGCAATCTGCGGACCGGCGGCGCGCTGAGCGCAAAAAGCATCAAAAATATGCGCGTTGTGCTGGATGTTTGCTGTAAGCGTGCTGTTGTGGACGGCCTTATGGCTGCAAATCCGGTTGCTGCGACCGTATATACGCATTGCCGCTCGAAGAAGCACAATATTATGAGTGACAGCGATCAAAAAGTGCTCGAAAAGTGGCTGTTTTCTGATCTGTCGCTTAATAATGCAGGTATTATCTTAGCACTGTACAGCGGTATGCGCTTGGGTGAAGTCTGTGCTGCACGTTGGGGTAATTACGACGCGATGAGCGGCACGTTGCATATTACACAGACCGTACGCCGGGTGATGGTTGATCCTGAGGCAGAGTACGGCAAGCGGACGGAACTTATCTTCAGCTCTGCGAAAAGCGATGCTTCTGAGCGAGATCTGTATCTGCCGGAAGTACTGCAGGGTTTGCTTACCGTACAGTATCAGCGGTTCGAGTCTCTTTTTAAGCGCATGCCGAATGCTGATGATTTCATCATTTATAATACAGTCGGTGGTGTAATGGATCCGGACCATCTGAGCAGTTACTGGGGTGATGTACTGGATGGTCTTGGTCTGCCGCACGTTCGTTTTCACGATATTCGGCATACATTTGCCACCCGTGCGATTGAGCAGGGTATCGATGTTGCAACAGTTTCGGGTCTGCTTGGACACGCGGATGTAACCACGACCACGCACTACTACGTTCACCCGCGCGATGCTTCGATGCGAAAAGCAATGGCGGCTGTCGCGCCGGTCGGAGCAGTTACACACGCATGGCAGAATACCCGATTATTTGCACCGAAAAGCGCTGAAGAGAAAGTACCTGAAGCCGCAAAGCGTGTGCACCGTCGCCGCAAGCACATCGCAGAATGTGGATGAGTAAATGCTGCGGAAATATATGAGGAGAATCAATATGAGAGAATATAAATATGTATGTAAAGACTGTAAGGAACACCTCACAAATTCTGAGGATCGATTGTGTGAATGGTGCCGGGACAAGAAAAGGGTTAATTCTGCACAGATTTGCATTATCTGTGGGAAAAGACGTACTCCTGCACGGGATGGTATGTGCTACAACTGTCGTCCAAAGGTGCCTAAGGAGCCCTATAAACCTGGCGTGCCTTGGAAGGAAGCTCTTGAATGGGTTGAGCTTGAATATGTTATTTTGCAGGCTCGTTATGACGGTTTGTCCTTTCAAGAAATTGCAGAGCTGACAGAATTGTCAGCTGAAGAATGTGCCGATATCGCCGTCAAAACGCTTGATAGACGCCGATTTGGGTATTACTTAAAATATAAGTAACTCTCGAAAAAGGAATGGAAGACACGCAAAGTGTCTTACAATTCTTCCCCGCATTTGCGGGGGTCACCCCAATTTGATGTAAGCGCTTAGATTTGAAAATCGGCAAATTATCCCCGCATAAGCGGGGGACAGAACAATCCCCAAAGCAAAGGATCATAAACCTTTTGCTTTGGGGATTGCTTCTTGGGGTAAGAAGCGTACTTTTTTCAGTATACCGCGCTTTTGAGCGCGAAACAAGAAAAAATCACTATAAATTTCATCATGATAAACAAAGAGACCGCGCTTCAAACGAAAACTTGAAGCGCGGTCTCTTGTCAATTAAGGGATTCCGGAATGTACTGTTTTTCTTCGAGTGGGCGCAGCAGTATCTGCGTGCACAGACGGCGGCAAAAAGAAAAAAGTCGAAATAAGCAGTCGGGAATGCATGAAGTGCCCCCATTTGTTGGATAGTATGCCATACTGTCTAACAAATGGGGTGCACTTTGCTAGGAGCAGTTTTATTTTTCTCTCAAAAGCATTGGATCAGCTGTCACTCCGCTTTCATGATCACCTTCAGCCGATGCACAAGCTGGCCGGTTTTCAATTCTTCCAGATCAATAACGGCGATCCCAAGCTGGGCGGCGCGATGACGGGCGGCGGCATTGCAGGATTCGGTCGTGACGATGACCGCTTTGGCGCCCTTGCCGCCGAAACGGTCCCGCAGGATGGCAAGTTCGTTGAGGGCCTCGGTCTTGATGTCGCAGGCCTTGCAGCTGAGGAACAGCGGGATGACCCCGCGGGCGGCCATGACGTCGATCTCGTTCAGGACGCTGCCGTGCCCCAGCACGTCATCCCACCGAACCACGGCGCTGCTGATCACATCATGGAAGATCGCGGCATCCACGCAGGCCTTGTAGGTATACAGCTCGAGCACGCTGCCCACATCGCGCAGCCATGCCCGGGTATGCACATCCCGGAAACGGAACGATACCTGCTGGTCGGGAATGATCGTTAGATCCTGAATGAAACCGATCTGTGCCAGCTCCTGCAGAGCATCTTCGTTGGCGGAGTTGCGGGAGCCGCGCTCTCCCTTCACGGTATAGCTGCCCGTAATGTCCAGCGGTGGGATCTGACCGTACTCCGCCGGAGAGATCCGCTGGATATAGGAGATGATCGTGGGCCACTCGTGTCGAAACCGGAGAAAACAGGAGAAAAACGGGTCAAAATACGGGAGATATTGCGACAGGATATGATTATCCACCCGCCCGGGGAGCAGTGTTCCGCCGGCCATCAGGAAAAAGTCCTCGATGGAATAGGTCAGATCACAGTACAGATCATCCGCAAAATCCGCGCCCGAGATGTCGTAAAAGCGGTTTTTCCTGCGGGAGTAGGTGAAGGCGGGCACACCCTTCCGGGCGGCGAACATACCTGCCGCAAACAGAGCGGCATCACTGCCGCCGGTGACATCTATGGCGCAGTCCGGGTATTTTTCTTCGATGGTGAACAGCTGGCGCAGGATGCGGTCCGCCTCAAACAGACTGGTTCCCACGAAGATCAGTTCGGGTTCCCAGCCGCGTTTCCGATAAAAAGCCGCCAGCTTTTGCTGCCGCGTGTGATCCCGGAGAACCTCACGGGGACAGAGATAGATAATGCGCCGCGGGTGAAACATATCCGGTGCCAGAATGTTTTCAATGGCGCGTTCATCGTATAATTCGATCAAGGTATTCATGCACCGTCCGCCTTTCCTCTTTTGTTTCCATTATAGGGCGCTTTGAACGGAAGTACAATAGACAACTCCGGCCGGTCTGTTGAAAAAACGGAACAGGCGCGCGCAAGTCGCACTAAATCCCTGTGCCGTAAAAAATTTCGCTGCGGCAAAACCATTTGTGGTGCCCGTTTGTCTATCAGTCTGGACACTTTCGGAAAGGAGAACACCCGTTTATGCTGGATGGAGAGCAGTTCACGGCGGCTGCGCTCTGCATCGGCGGAACGGCCTTTGCCGCCAGCGCGCAGAGCTGGTTCCCACTGCTGTTCACGCACGGCGGCGATGCGGGTTTGGAGGGCTATGTACAGATGGCGGACAACGCCAAGCTGGCCGACGAGAACGAGCATTACCGTCTGTCGGTGGAGTCCGTGCTGTTTGACGAGAGTGCGGGCACAGGCGTTATCAGTCTGCACCTTGAAAACAAACAGCAGGATGGCGTAAAGCCGTTTACACTCGCGCACCTGCTCGACAGCTACCGGAACAAGCCGGATATGACATGGACCACGCTGTCCTCGTGCTACGCCGAGGAGGGACAGCTTGCTTTCGAGGTCATGTACGGCGACAGCGGCTTCTGCGGCAGTGAATTTTACCTCGATACCGCGCGTTCGACCGACAACGACTACTATTTCGAGGGCGCATTTGCGATTTCGAGCGATTACAAGAAGGGAGCGGGTACTGCAAAGACAGTTCTGGCAGTCGATCTGCCGGAATTTCGGGAGATGCCGTACCGGACGAGTGAAAACGGCGATGTGACCCTGTCACAGATCGGCATCCGCACGGAGTTTCAGCGACACTTTCACGTAATAGAGCGACATAGTGGATGGTACTGACCACAGCGTGGATAAAAGCTGCCGTCTCGCCGGAGAAATTATGCCACCATCATGGACTTTCAGCTCCACTTTCACGGGTTAAAACTCCACCAAGCATAACAGCGCACCGGACTGGGAGGACCGGCACGCTGTCAGATTAACAGGCTTCACCGATACGGAGTGTAGCGGAAGGTGCTGAAACGTTTCGGCTTGTTCCGCAACTTCCCGCTGCTTCTATTATCTCATGCGAGGAGAGATGTGGGAGGTTTGACGGTTACTTATCTTCTCCTTTTTTGGGTAATGAAAAAGCCGTACTCATTCGAGAACGGCTTTTGACTTATGCATCGGCAAAAAACAATCTGATTTATTCCGTACTTCTGTATATTTCTTGCCGATAATATGGTATACTATAAATACAGCTATCTTGCTCGGAGGTGAGCATATGAACTATCTTTCTGTTGCAGAAACAGCGAAAAAGTGGAATATTTCTGAACGAAGTGTGCGAAATTACTGTGCACAGGAACGTATTCCGGGTGCTGTGCTGATCGGCAAAACATGGCACATTCCCGAGAATGCGGAAAAGCCTGCTCGCAGTAACGGCAAAAAAACGCCTGTCAAAACATTGCTTTCCATTTTGCAGGAAGAAAAACGAACCAAGTATGCCGGAGGCATCTATCACAAAACCCAAATCGACCTGACCTACAACTCTAACCACATCGAGGGCAGCCGCCTGACGCACGACCAGACACGTTATATTTTTGAAACCAACACCATCGGTATAGAAAACGAGGTGCTGAATGTGGACGATGTGATTGAAACCTCGAATCATTTTCGTTGCATTGATCTAATCATCAATCATGCAGCCAGCACGCTAAGCGAGCATTTCATCAAAAAACTGCACCATATTCTGAAAACCGGCACTAGCGATTCCCGTAAGGACTGGTTCGCCGTTGGCGAGTATAAGCGCTTGCCAAATGAGGTCGGTGGTATGCAGACCTCACTTCCAGAAGAAGTTGCCGATAGAATGAAAGCTCTGCTATCTGACTATAATGCCGTTCCTAAAAAGACACTGGACGATATTCTGGATTTTCACGTGCGCTTTGAGCGTATCCACCCATTTCAAGACGGCAACGGTCGCGTTGGACGGCTTATCATGTTCAAGGAATGTCTCAAATACAACATCGTTCCGTTTATCATAGAAGAAAACCTCAAGCTGTTTTATTATCGCGGTCTCAAGGAATGGTATAACGAAAAGGGATATCTCACGGATACCTGCTTAACCGCACAGGATAAGTACAAAGCCTATCTTGACTATTTCCGTATCCCCTACGAAAAGTGAACCAGAGAAGCCGTCCTCATTTGAGAACGGCTTCTACTGTACCGGCTATCTTACATAATATGGCTCATATTTTAGGAAACAGCTTGTACAAATCTCTCCTAAAAGTTGCTCTTATCCCATTGTACCAGATGAGCAGCTTTGCTCACGCCGCCGAAATAATTGAAAGCATGAGCATGACAGTTCAGCCAGTTCTCTGTTTTCATGTCATCGCAGGCTTCCGCATAGACATAACAGCTGCACGGGAGCACCGCTACAAACAGATAGGCCGCACTCTATGCGCCAGTAGCCAAGTCATATACCGGGACAGTATCTCCGGCCCAGTCAACCTGGATTACATCTCCCGGCTTATGCTGAATGCGCATGGTTGCCTTGGTAATGCGAGCCCATCTGCGGTATTTATCGCCAAACTGTGTACTCATGTACGGCGTGCGGCTGCTTTCGTAGCACTGACGGCAGTATTCTTCCCATAAAAGCGTCAGCGTAACGCCGGGATTGGCCAGTTCGCGGTGGATGTACGGATAATCGGGTCCCACGTAAGTGCTGATTTTCTGGTACTTGTCTGGGAAAAGGATCCGATCCAGTTCGGCGTTGGTAATGTCCTCGTCAAGGGGCCAGTGAATATTGTGTTTAGTCGCTTCTTTCAGGATGACACGCACTGTGTGATCTGAGCTATGATTTGTCACATGCTGATTGCACATATGTTAAGTCATTATATCGTGAATTCAAAAGGTTGTCGCTGCGTTCCGGCGAGGTGCCGCTATTTCTCCGGCAAGATGTCGCTGAAAGTCCGTGCAGGCGTCGCTGTATGGGCGGTTTATGCATCTTGCTGCTATTGCAGGCCATTTAGTCGGATTTTACAATTTCAATCGGTCAAATTTCAGAATATCATTCAGTCAAATTTGAAAAGTCTAATCCGTCAGATTTTATAAGAATCAATCATACCACATCTTCTAAAAAGTTGGAGAATGAGGGTTGATTTTCAGACTGAGAGTATATATAAAAATTACAGCATCAAAAAACGATTTATAGTTTTTGTACGGGGCGGCGTTGCGACGGCGTCCTAGTTTTTTATAATAAAAAGGTGCCTAATGATGGATCAGAAGCGACTTGAATATCTCCGTCAGGTGGAGAGGCATGCAGATGAAACCGGCTGGGTTGCTCCGCTGACCCAAGAAGATAAGGACCATTTTGCTTATTTGAGAAAGGTTTTCAAACGCTATAATATTGCTCCTTCTAAAGCAACCCCAACGGAGTATGACTTTGTGGTCAGAGTGGCAGAAAGTGAGTTCTATTCGCGATAGGGTAAAACTAAAACAGATACAATAAAAATAAGGGATTATTTTAATCAGTGAGGACAGAAATTGAAGTGCCCCCAAAAAGTGAGACAAAAATTCAACGCAAAAATTGTTCAAGCAGCTGAAAGGGTTTGCTGGCATTTGGCAAGAGGTAGTTATTCTAAATATGCGAGTGCTGCAAACTTGCTGTTGAATTTTACAGCAGAATGGGATATACTATGTTTGAAAGGAGCTGATAGATATGCCGAATATTAAACCCATTTCTGACCTGCGAAATTACAGCGAGGTACTGCGTGATGTGGCTGTGGGCGCTCCTGTCTTTTTGACGAAGAATGGGCGCGGACGGTACGCCATCGTGGATATGCAGGACTATGAGAAAACACAGGCAACTATCCGCCTGATGAACGAGCTTGCAAAAGGCCGTCACTCTGGCGAAACAGAAGGCTGGCTGACAACGGACGATATGAGGGCGCACTTCCGCGCAAAAGCGAATGAAGAATAAAATTTATTATTCGCCCGAGTCCCGCCGTGATTTGGATGATATTTGGGATTATATCGTATCGGAGCTTCAAAACCGTTCTGCTGCGGAGCATGTGGTCGATTGCATTATGGATGCGGTTGACCAGTTGAAAAACTTCGCAGAGATGGGAACCACATTATCCTCTATTGCAGACGTCGGTACGGACTATCGTTTTCTTGTCAGCGGCAATTATATGGTGTTTTACCGTGTGCAAGCCAACGATGTCCACATTGACCGTGTTCTGTATGGCCGCAGCGATTACATGAGCGCCTTGTTCAAAGACCTACTACGTGAAAAAACAACCGAATAAAATTAAAATCGGCAAGTTTTACCAGAAACTTGCCGATTTTTCCCTCTGTAATTACTTTTTTGCTTTATCTGCAAGCTCTATTAGTTTGCTAAAGCTATCTGGATTTTCGATTAGCTTAGGCCATAGCTGAAGCATCATTTGGTTAGCGAACTGTTCATTTTGAGGAGTATTTTGTTGGCCAACCGCATCGGACGCGGTCTTTTCTGCGGTCTTAATTTGCAGCTTTTCAAAATTTCATCATCATTTTTTCGATTTGAAAGGCCACTTGGATAGTAATACCGCTTGAGATCATCCCACCGTATATCTTTATATCCACAGGCAAGCGCCATCTCTTCAAGCAATTTTATGTATCTATCATTAAGTTGTTGTGGGTTTGAAGAAGGTTAGTCTGCTTCATCCATATAGGACTTCCAAGCTTGTCTAACTCTCTGATTTTTGTGAAAAATTACATCAATTGAGTTAAGCGATTTAACATTTTCTTCTTCAGAAATTAAAATGATGTATTCACCATCCCTGGGATGGCTACTATCATTATAAGGATTGAATTACATAGGCAGGTAGCAAATCGGCTGTTCAAAAACGGAATGCGGCCGGTTTGCTCCGCAAACTCGGCCGTTTAGCTTTGCAATATACAGCAAGACCTGCTGCACTCGCTTGCACAGTAAAAAAGGACGCTTGAAGCGTCCTTTTACTATTGCTGTTTGTGTCGAATTTTGTTATGCTCGTAGCAAGGCACTGTTCCAGATAGCAGGCGGTTAGTCACTCCCTTGTAAAGGGGGTGTTGCGCATGGGCAAGAAACTTTTGCGTTTCTTTGTATGCACAGCAGTTTTGCTCTACATACTCACTATATATGCGAAATGACCGCCTTTCCCTGACAAGTAAAGCGGTCATTTCTTGATACGATTTTCTTAAAGGGCTAACCGTCTGTGGACAGTGCCTTTTATATTGCCTTTAGTATAACTGTTTTGCATGGCGCTGTCAAGCTGTCTGTTGCCAGGGGGAAAGCTGATAGTAGCCGTGCAGACGTTGTTCTTTATTTGTTCTTTACGGTGCAGATATAGTATCCGGCAGGCAACAGCACATACAATATATAGCGTATATGATGTGATGGCATATACAGTATATTGCACTATGGACGGCTGTAATACACTTGCAATCACTCATAACCCGGAGGCCGCAGGTTCAAGTTCTGTCCCCGTAACCATGTTTAACCGCTGATTTCGTAAGAAATCAGCGGTTTTTTGTATTTTTCAGAGGTTTGGAGAGGTGCGGACAGGCGCGCTGGCCCCAATTGTACCCCAACGGGGTGTAAAATTGGGGGAATGGATTTTGTGGAGATTGCAGAATATGTGCAGATATTTTGTATTTAAATGGCTTATGAGATATAATATTTGTAGGTAATATATATGACTTATATGTGATAAGTGTGCATCGGAAGTACAGAGATATGAGAGGTAGTTTGTTTGAACATATTAGCCTCAGTAGATCAAAACAATTTCAAGGAGAAATGATTATGCCTGAGTATAAAGAGTATTGTATTCGGGTGGAAGAATTAAATATCAAAGCATTACGGGATTTTCAAATGCTTGATTTTCCTCTGCAAAAGCAGAATGGCGCATTTAAGCCGTCACCGCTGGGAAGTTATGACGATACTGTTTTAGAAGCGAAGCGGCGAAACAGATTAGCGGGTTGTATAGAGGATATAGAAAAAGCATCGCGCGGGTGAAAACAGGCAAAACCGGTCTTAAAAGTCCGTTTTTTCGTACAGGCACGCTGCTACACTGTAACCAAACAGCCATATATGGCGGATGCAGGAGCAAAAATATAGCAATCCATAGCAGAAAGGGTACAAAATAACAGCATAGGATCACACAAAAATATAAAAAGCGGGGTAATGTCAATGGACGATAACTTGAATCTGTTTTCTTTGGTAGACGAAGAAGAAAAATCGGCACCCAACAAAAAGCGAGGCAGTAAACTTGACGTAGTGGAGATGGAGTACAAGCAGGCGCACGCTGTCACATGGCAGGAGTTGTTTGAGGGATTTGATACCATTCACGCCATTACATTTTCCTCTGGCCTGAATTTTGTGTATCAGCTGCTGGATATGTTCGATCATGCCGAGATTATCTTTGGCTGTGAGCATATTCTTTCCTCGTCCATGAACCAGATTATTGCTTATCAAGATAAGCTGATCGAGCGAATGCGCGAGCAGTCAAGTGACAAAATGAATGATCTGCTTACTCGTATGGATAAGGGAGAAGTTCGGTTTTATGTATCCCGCGGTACGGTTTCCCACGAAAAACTGTATCTGCTGGAGGCGGCAGATGGCCGAAAGCGCGTTATCACAGGTTCGGCCAATATGTCTTATCATGCGTTCGGCGGTATGCAGCGAGAAAATATCTGCTTTGTTGATGGCGATGAAGCGTATGACTGGTATTACAGTGTGTTTCAAAGTCTGCTCGAGGAAAGCTCGGATGAGATCACCACGAAAGCGCTGCAATATGCAGATGCGGGCGAAAATATTGATGAACTGCCTATTGCCGGCACAATCAAGGCGAATAAAGTCTTTGTGATCGAGCCGACAGAGGCAACTGCGGATGATGCGTCAGAAGTCAAATTTATTCTGGATGTACATAATCTGGCGGATAAACTGAAGCCGTATATGCCTAAGCAGGATAAGAAAACAAGTAAACAGGGCAAAACAATCATTTCGGCGGCTCAGATCGTCAAGCTGCGGCGGCAAATCCAAAATGAGAAGATTAAAGAAAAAGAACTGAGAAGTGAATACCCGCAGTTGATAATCGATGCGGATAAGCAAAGTGCCACTCTGAATGGCGAGGCACTGAACCTGCATCCGACAGAAGAGGAGATTCGTCATGATGTAGGATTATTCCGCGATTATATGGACGGATACAGCCGTTTTCATGGTGATTATGAGGGGATGCAGTATCGGTATTTTGAGTTTGCGAACTGGTTCTTCTGTTCGCCGCTGATGGCAACGATGCGCGATATGGCGGCGAGGTTCGATCAGCAGCGTTTGCCGTATCCGGTATTTGGCTTGGTTTATGGACAGAGCAAGGCCGGAAAGACCAGCTTTCTGGAAACACTGCTCAAAATGATGATCGGCCAGAAACCTAAGATTTCGGCACCGGATTTTACCCGATCTGGCATTGAAAACCTGAAACGAACCGTGCAAGGTGCCCCGATCATTGTAGATGACTTGACGAATACACGCTTTAATCAGCACGCGATCGAAACCATCAAGAATGATGATTTTGGTGTGAGCGACCATTTGACACATTATTCTGCGGTTGTCATCAGTGCTAACGAGGATGTAAAAGCGGTTGCACCGGAGGTCATTCGCCGAACAGTTATCTGTCGTGTAGAAGCGGGTCTGACCAATACCGAAGTGATGCGCAGCAACGTGGTACGCTCGGTGCAGCAGAAGATCGGCACAGCATTTTATCGGGAATACCTGCGCAGAATGCTGGAACAAATGCCGGATCTACTCGATCAGCTAAAGGATGATGAAACCGAGGCACCGGATATTTTGCAGGTTTCTTCGGAGGTTATCGTTGCTATCATGCGGCAGTTTGGCAGTGATGTGCTGCCGGACTATATCAGAACGCTTTCGCTGGAGAATTATTTCAGTGAGCACGTTACCGGCAAATACGCGATCAAGTTGATTCAAAATGCATGGCGGACGAGCAAAAAGTCGTTTGTTGTGAATAAGCACAGCAATGAACTGCGTTACAATGCGGGCGTACCGTATGAAGCGGATCGCCTGATGAAAGAATTGCCGGAAACACTGGAGGCCCATAAATCTCGCGAATGGGTCGTGATGAACCTGCAGGCCGCACGGGAATTTTTCGATGTGAATTTCAGAAAGGGTCTGTGGCGGTTTTGAGGGCGGCAATGAGGCACCTTGCAGCTTGTTAGTATGCGGCGGGCAGTGGATTGCAGGCGGCTCGAATAAGGGAAGTCTGGAGTCGGATCAGTAATTTAGTGTACAAACCGGAGAATGCTCAGGCAGAGCTGTGAAAAGTTCTACTTCTATATAAGCGCAATAGGCTGTGTTTTCAAGGTGTAATTATTGAAAACACAGCCTATTTGCTATATAATTAATTAAACTGGAACCGATTTACAGAGCAAAATGATAAATTTTGCAAAGGATGGGAAATATGAAAATTCGCTACAAAAAAGAGTTGTATTCTCGGAATATATTATTCAGAACCTGCTATGCATTTACAGATCAGGCGTACATTCACTTGGATGCCGATGTAGATAGCTATATTGTTACGATCAGTCCGAAGGAGGAGGGCGACCAGACGGATTATGCAAGGCTGTTCTCTAATCGGATGATTGAAGAAGAAAATCGCGAAATCGTGGTAGAGCAGACGCAGAACCTCCGGCAGATTTTATTTGCTCGTGCAATGGCATCGACGGTGATCTACGATGAAGAAATAGCGGATATCGATACCGATGTTTCCGACAAATCTGCGATGAAAGACTGGTTTGCCGAATGAATACATTACAATTAGCAAAAGAGCTTTATGCAGAAGCCTTGGTCCATCAAACCATTCAAGTTTTTTCGGGCCTGTGCGAAGTCGAATTGAGCGAGGAAGAGCGGTACTATACCTGCGCCTTTCACAGAACGAAATATGAATCGGTTGAAACGATGCACGAATTTGAAAATTATCTGATCGACCTGCACAATCAGCGAGGGAAGCGATGAGCGTTATCTGCAAGAGTTTTCTGTCGGCGATTATGTTGATGGAAATTGTTTTTTGTTCCATAAGCGATGTGCGCAAGGGAATTATACCGAATCATGCAATCATTCTGGGGCTACTTGGTGCATTAATAGGAGAAATTGAATATTTTGCGTTGAATGGCACCGGACGGCTCGGTATGTTTGCAGTTTGGATAGTATTATCAGCAGTGGTTTCACTCGTTTTATACAGCCTGCGTATATGGGCTGGCGGAGATGCGAAACTTTATATCCTGCTGTCACTGCTTATACCGGCCGAATACCTGCAGAAAAATGCAGCTGTTTCCACTGCATGGGTCTTTGTTCTTATATTTTCGATTGCTTTTGTGTACTTAATCGGAGAAACGATAGTATTGCTTGCTCATCGTGAACAGCGCTATCGGATGTCGCTGACCGGTTTTTCCATAAGAACCGTATTTGCATATATGGTGGCAGTAACGACTTTTCAAGTAATCATGCAGCTGTTTTTTTATAATTGGTATGCGGAAAATCAAGCAGCATTTCTGGTTTTGAATGTGCTGTTTGTATTGGCTTTAGGAAAAATTCCTTATATGAAGTGCAAAATAGCAGTAATTGTATGCACGATTGTAAGCATATGCGCTGTCGTATACAGCGGACTGTATGTAGATTGGAAACTATTGGGGCTGTCGTTGTTGGTACTGGCCTTTCGTGTTTTTGCAGAGCAGTATAACTATCAGGAGATACAGACGATAGATGTCAAACCGGGTATGATTTTATCCTATGCGACCGTTATGAAATTTTCAAATTCTCGGGTGAAAGGACTACCAAAATCTACGACAGAGGATTTGGCATCACGGCTGACAGCGGAAGAGGCCGACAGCGTGGTTCGCTGGGCAGACAGCAGGTACGGGCAGCCGACCATCACGATTTTGCGTAAGATTCCGTTTGCATCGTTTATTTCTATGGGGTTTTTAATCTATTTTATCTTGGGTGTTGTAGTATGGTAAGATATTTGAGCCATTATAAAGGACCGTATCGTATTTTTACGGTTTCCAAAAACAAAGAAATGACTGAGCAACTGTTAGCCGCTGGGTTGACAGTTGGAGAAATATCGGAAGATACGCTGACGATCCTGCCGGATAATATTGCGGTGACTATCGCGTCAGAGGAGAAAGCACGTTTTTCGGTTTTCGCCGAAGGCGACGTTGTCGAAATCAATGAACGGGGTATCTTATATCGCTGGTATTCGGTGGTCGAAGGTGATGCCGGCATCGCAACGACTTCCCACTGCAACTCGAACTGCATTATGTGTCCGGCCAGCGAGAGCGAACGACGGTTGGCAAATGATATTTCTCTGCCGCAGTTGGATACTGTTTTGAAGCACATGCCAAAGGATCTGTGGTATTTTACGGTGACGGGCGGCGAACCGACGCTGATCGGTGAAGACAAATTCCTGCATGTGATGCGCTCGGTCAAGCGGGAACTGCCGCATACTCGTATCCTCTTGCTCACAAACGGACGCACTCTGGGTGATAGGGATTTCTTTGCGAAGTTTGCGCAGACACGACCAAACCATTTACGAATTGCAATTCCGATTCATGGCAGTACGGCGCAGAAGCACGATTATATTACACAGTCGCCCGGTGGATTTCGGCAGACAATGCGCGGAATATCCAATATCCTGCATGCACATATCGAACTTGAACTGCGCATCGTAGTCAGCAAGCTGAACTGTGATGATGTTACGAATATTGCTAAGCTGATCATTCGATATTTCCCGACAACGACTGTAGTCAATTTTGTCGGATTGGAGATGCGCGGAAATTGTGTGGCGAATGCAGATCAGGTGCTGATTTCCTATCAGGACGCGTTTCAAAAGTCCAAGGAAGCGATTCGTCTGCTGATTCATCACGGTATTGATGTGGGTTTATATAATTTCCCGTACTGTATGATCGACGAGGAATACTGGCCGATTGCGCAGAAAAGCATTTCGGCGTATAAGTCCATGTTCTATGATGCGTGTGAACAATGCCGCTTGCGGCATGAATGCTGCGGCATATTCCTTGCAACGATGAACTTTTATAAGCCCAAGGTATATCCGATCACTTCGGGAGATCAATATGATAAATTACTTTAATTTTGAAAAACGAGATGGAAAATATCTACTGACAAACGATTTTGGCAAGTATGCGTTTGTCAATGAGGATACATTTCACGCACTGGTGCAGGATAAAGTGTCGGACGATAATCCGACCAAACAGGAACTTTTAGATAAAGGATTCCTGATAAAAGGCTCAATGGAGGGCTTTATTCAGAAAAACATCCCGTGGCTGCAGGGAATGAAAGGCTACTGTCTATGCGGTACGGCACTGCATATTTTCGCAGTTACGAATAAGTGCAATCTGGATTGTATCTACTGTCAGGCACACAGTAAATCCTCGGTGCTGGAGCACTCCATGACGAAAGAGATTGGCAGGCGTGCGATCGAGTTTGCGATGCAGACACCGAACAAGAGTATCACGTTTGAGTTTCAGGGCGGTGAGCCGCTGCTCAATTTTCCGGTCATTCGGGAAATGATCGACTACAGCCAGCAAATCAATACAGACAAGGAAATCGTCTATACTATCGTTACCAATCTGCTCGGTTTAACCGAGGAAATGCTGGCGTATCTGGTGGAGAACGATGTACACATTTGTACTTCGCTGGATGGTCCGGCGTGCGTGCACAACCATAATCGTCCACGCCGCGGCGGTGGAGAAAGCTATGCGGCTGTTATGGATAAGATTCACGGACTGCAAAAACGTGGCATTAAGGTCAACGCGATTGAAACGACAACGAATTTCAGTTTGAAATACCCCAAGGAGATTATTGACCAGTATCTCGAAGCGGGCATGAACGGAATCTTTTTGCGGCCGTTGACACCGCTGGGCATGGCGGATGCAGATTGGCAGCAGGTCGGTTATACACCGGCGGAGTTTATGGCGTTTTATCAGCAGGCTTTCGATTACATTATGAAATTGAATCTGTCAGGAACGTACTTCCCGGAGCTGCACGCTTCGTATTTCCTGAAAAAGATATTGGGCAGTTATGCAGATAACTACATGGAACTGCGTTCTCCCTGCGGTGCAGGCGTTGGACAGATGAGCTATTACCATGACGGAAACGTCTATACTTGTGATGAGGGCCGTATGCTGTCGGAAATGGGCGATCAGTCTTTTCTGTTAGGCAATGTGATGGACAACAGCTTTAATGATGCGGTGACTTCTCCAGTTTGTGCGGCAGTCTGCAAGGCGTCGATTGTGGAGGCACTGCCCAAGTGTGCGCAGTGTGTGTATCAGCCGTACTGCGGTGTTTGTCCGGTCGTGAACTATGCCTCTACCAATAGCCTGTATGAATCCAACAGCAGAGATTTCAGATGCACGGTATATAAGGGCATCATGCAGATATTATTTGATATTCTGGAAAACGGTGATCCGAAGAAGGTAGAAGTTCTCAAATCGTGGATAGATTGAAGGTGAATCTGTGAATAGCGGTGTAAAGCGTGCTCTGATAACAGCTGGCTGTTTTATGGTGGCGTTTGGTGTTTCTTTTGCGTTTTTTCATACTTATGATGGGAAAAATCAATATGAAAATGGCGATTTCCCTGTTGGAGAGAAAACGACATTCAATGCATATATGGAAACAATCGACGGTGCATATATTGGCGAACTGGATGACGAAAAGTTTTGGGGCTCGGGTGAGTTCGACTTTTTGAGCGGTGAGATATATTGTGGGCAATGGAAAGACTCTAAGATGTCCGGCACTGGCACGATGGTGTTTGACGGTGTAGGAACGTATACGGGAGAATATTCGGATTCCGAGCGGGCAGGACAAGGCACATTCACATGGGATAACGGCGATCAGTACGCCGGCGGCTGGCAGGAGGATATGATGTCCGGTCAGGGTACCTATACCTTCGCCAATGGTGATTATGCGGAAGGTCAGTTTGCAGGAAATCGCATACAGAATGGTACATTGTATACAAAAAATGCGAAATGGGAGTGCCAGCGGGAAATTGAGGACGGTGAGTTATCCGGCACGATCTCTATTAAGATGACATCGGGTGAATCGTATTCCGGTGCGATTGAGGATGGCAAATTAAATGGCCAGGGCACATTAGTTTATAAAGATGGCTCCACCTATATCGGTAACTTTGAGAACAACCAGCGCAGTGGACAGGGGTGCTATTCGTGGGAATCGGGTGCGTACTACGATGGTGCATGGGCCAATGACCAGATGTCCGGAGAGGGAACCTATTACTATAAGGCAAAGGATTCTGCGCCAAAGCTGGAAGGTTCATTTGTGAACGGGAAACCCAATGGAGTATGCAGATATTATGAAACGGCAGATACCTACTATAAAACAACATGGGAAAATGGGCAGTGCGTGCGCGTTGAGGAGGTGAAATGATGAACGATAAATTTCCGAAGATACAGAAATCTATACAGGATTTTTTCGATGACGAAGATGGCAGCATTACGCGTAACAAAATGCTGATGATCGGCGGTATGGTGATTCTGCTGGGTATCCTGTTGGGTGAGGATGCGTTTGCGTCACATCGAACGCATTCTACGCATCGGACACACTCGACACATCGTTCCTCAAACAGTACGCATGGCAGTCACTCTACACATTCCACCCATTACACAAGTTACGATACTTATAATACGCATGGAACACATAATTCTCATTCTTCTCATGCATCTCATGTATCGTATACGGACAGTAGAAGCTATGGTTCAACACCTACATCAGATGGGCATCCGTGGCCGTCGTTGTCAAATATTCAATCAGTGGCTGCACCATCAGGCGGTAGCGAAACGGCATCGGTAGTGAGTGCACTGAATGCATCTGCAGCGGTTGATACACCCGCGGATACAGCACAGCTTTCGATTGCAGATAAACGGCCGGATATGCAGGTACCGCCGAATACGCCGCAGTTTACACCGGATAAGGATTGACTATGGAGAATAAAAAGAAGCATACAGGAACATTGTTAGTGACCATCGGATGTATTATTGCTGCAATTATTGCAGGCGTGGGTATTTCGTTCTTAGTGGTTCAAGAATATTCTCATTCGCATGAGGTAAAAGCCATTCAGAAATATTGCGCACTTACAGAGAATGAAACGGATGCGTTGTTTACAATTTCTGATACACCGGCAGTTCGGTTTGATGTCAATGCGTATAGGCTGTTTGAAAATGCTTGCTTAGGAAATGCTTCGGCTAACCTGCTTGCTTATGGCAGTTATTGCGAAAAAGATGATATGGTTTGTGAATCGGTCGAAAAGACGGTATTGCACAAAAACAATGAAGATGTGGTATTGCATGATGGACCGTCATCCTATATCAATATCATGGATGGGTATGTATATTATCGGCCGGATGACAATAGACAGGTATATCAGTATACTATCAGCAGTGGAAAAACAGATTGTATAATTGATACTTCATGCAGCGAAATGGTTGTTAGCACCAAAGGAATATCTTATATTGATTACGGTTCTGGACAGCTCAAGTTCTATTCCTTGGAAAATCAGAAGACACAAAGTTTAACAGATTTTGCAGTATCTGCTTTCGCGGTAATTGGTAAGGACTATTTCTGCCTGAAAGCAAATAAAACATTCGGTTTGTTGCGAAACACGGGTGAATTTGAGGAATTGCTTACCGATGTGGATCGGTTTTGTAATGCTGGAAAGGTGATTGTTCAGAAAAAGTCGAATCTGTATATGGTTGATGCATCTGGTATTATATCAGTTTCATGCGAACAGGAAATCGGGAAATTAGTCGGATTTGATGGACAGAACAGCTATGTTCTGGTTGATGAAGCAGTTTATCGCCTGAATTGTGATGCTGATAACACAGAAGGACCCGCACGGGTGCTGCACTTGAACCAATCAGAAGTGTTGAAAACACTCTGTTATTCGGATAAATATGAAATGAAGAAGGCGATGGTATATTCGATGGAATCTGAACCGTACCAGATCACTGAAAAACAGCCTATATCTGCAAATGATGGGCATTTACAAATTTCATAACTACGCAAGTAGACAGCTCTTTCTTCACACGTTTCGTTGACTTTTTCACTGGAAATGCATATAATAAAAATGGACAGAGGGCGTCATCCCTCTGGTGCGGCTGGCACCTAAAATCCGAAATTGATGCCGGACTTTGGGCCGGAATGTTGGCGGGCAACTGAAAAACCCGATAGCGATGCAGTAGAATGGTCTTTGATCAGATGGAACTGCGTGTCGGCGGACGACAGAAAAACCAGTTGTGAAGAGAAGACATGCGGCATTGCGGTGCTGCAGTCTTCTCTTTTTTGCTGTCCTGTGAGTGTGCTATAAGCGAAAATAGGGATTGGATTTGCTGGAGGCTATCGTAAGATGTACAGCGGAAAGCAATTTACGATCTTATGTCTGATATGAAGAGTGATATTGTGTGCGTGGGAATATCATGTAAGGATCAAATGATAGCTTCGGTTGGAACGGCACTTATTGCAGAGGTAGCTATAATATGTGAGAAAAAGGGAATTGCAGAGTACAGAATTCAGGAGAACGCACTATATCAATATTATCAAAAAGCTGTTATCCATAAGGAGAACGGGATTGCGAAGCATATTGTTCAGGAATGCGTGTGCTGGGACTATTAAGAATTAAGAATCTGCTGATTATCGATTTTTTATAACTCGGAGGCGATAGGTTCGTTTTGAAGGTGCATTTTTGATGCTTGATACAGAACTTTTTGAGTGTCTGAGAAAAACTCTGTAAATAAGATTCTTCTATGATAATTAAGAGCGATGAGCTTATGGATTAGGCTTGTCGCCCTTGTCTTATATATAACAGCTGCATGCAGACATGTCAAGAGCAGGCGGTTTCCCGCCTGTCTTCTTGACCGGCCTTCCAATTATTCAGGTAAACGTCCTTCGTACATAATGCTCAATTCTCCGTAAACCTGTGTCCAGTTTCGGATCGTAGCAGTCCATTTTTCATAGTCTCGAAAGTGGCCAGATACAGGGCTTTTAACAGGGCGGTATCGCTTGGAAATACACTTCTCTGCCGGTTGAGCTTCCGATAGGTGGAATTCAGTGATTTCGATCGCATTTGTCGTGTAAATGACCTTTCTGACGGTGGCTGAGAACTTAAAAATAGGTGAAACAGCATCTCAGTTGTCCTTCCAGCGTTTCATGGAATTCGGGTATTTCGGAGTCCATTTTTCAATTACACGGTCTAAGGCAGCCAGCGCCTTCTGCTCATCAGCGGCCTGATAGATGGTTTTTAAATCCGCACCCCGGCTCGAGTAAGCTGTTGTATCTGCAGGAATTTCACTCTATGGAACACTTCAAGCAGGAGCTCATTGAATATCTGGATTACTACAACAACCGCAGGATCAAGGCAAAGCTAAAGGGCCTGCCGCCTGCAATTCACAGACAGCAAGCCCTTTCGGCTACTTGAACAATTTTTACGATGGATTTTTGTCTAACTTTTTGGGGTCACTTCAATCGGCTGTGCCTTTTCTTTACTTTAATCGAGTGTTGCAGACAATGAAAAATGCAAAAAGAAACGTCATTCTCCATTTTTCATTCTTAATGCTCAATTCAGAATCTTTTCCATCTCAGAGATCATTTCATCAAACAGCTTTGTTGCGTCCTCGATCGGCTTCGGGCTTGCCATATCCACGCCCGCGCCGCGCAGCAGCGTGATCGGGTCGGCAGAGCAGCCGCCGGACAGGAAGCCGAGGTAATCCTTCACCGCCGGTTCACCCTCCCGCAGAATGCGGCGCGAAAGTGCGATCGCGGCGGCATAGCCGGTCGCGTACTGGTAAACGTAGTAATCGTAGTAGAAGTGCGGAATACGCGCCCATTCAAGCGAAATTTCCTCGTCTACGTTCATTTCCGGTCCGAAATACTGCTCGTTCAGCTTTTTGTACATCGCGCAGAGCGCTTCGGCGGTCGTGCCTTCGCCACGCTGGGTCATTTCGTTGGCGGCAAGCTCGAACTCGGCGAACATGGTCTGGCGGTACAGCGTGCCGCGGAACTGCTCGAGAAAGTGGTTGATGAGGTACGCGCGCTCCTTCTTATCGGTCGTGACGGACAGCAGGTACTCCATCAGCAGGGCCTCGTTGCAGGTGGATGCAACCTCAGCAACAAAGATCACATAGTCCTGGTATGCGGTCGGCTGGGTCTTGTTGGACAGGTACGAGTGGATGGAGTGGCCCATCTCATGCACGAGCGTGAACACGTCGTCGAGCGTGCCCTTGAAGTTGAGCAGCACATAAGGGTGTACGCGCGCACCTGCCGAGTACGCGCCCGAGCGCTTGCCCTCGTTCTCGTACACGTCGATCCAACCGTTTGCAAAGCCCTCGCGGAGCAGATTCAGGTAGTCCTCGCCGAGCGGCGCGAGCGCCTTCAGTGCGATCTCCTTGGCCTCCTCGAACGTGAATTTCATTTCCACGCCGTCTACGACCGGCACATACAGGTCGTACATGTGCAGTTCGTCCACGCCGAGCAGCTTCTTTCTCAGCGCAACATAGCGGTACATGGGCGCAAACGAGCGGTGCACCGCGTCGATCAGGTTGCGGTAAATCTCGGTCGGCACTTCATTGACGTCAAGGGCGGCATCCAGCGTCGAGGGGTACTTGCGGACATTCGCAAAGAACAGCAGCTGCTTGAGCTGCGCGGACAGCGTTGCCGCCGAGGTGTTGCGGAACTGGCCGTAAACCGAGTACAGCGAATCGAACGCGGACTTGCGGAGCACGCGGTCGTAGGACTGCATGAGCGGGATGAACGTGCCGTGCGTGACGGGGTGTTTATTGCCGTCCTTGTCCACCGCGTCCGGGAATTTGAGGTCGGCGTCGTTGAGCATGGAGTAAATGTCATCCGGGCTGGCGGCCATTTCGCCTGCAGCGGCGAGGATTGCCTCCTCCTTGTCGGACAGCACATGCTCTCGGCGGCGGCGAATGCGGTCGATATTCAGGCGGTACAGCTCCAGCTCGGGTGCTTCGGCGTACAGACGGTTCATGTCCTCATCGCTGATGGCGAGCAGCTCAGGGGTCTCAAACGCGGCGGCAGACTGAATTTCGACCGCGAAGCGCGTCACCTGGCTGACCATCTCCTGATACGCGGCGACGCGGGTGTCCTCATCGCTGCGGCGCTGCGCATAGTGTACGAGCGCGTCAAATGCAAGGCTGATTTCATCATCCAGACGGAAAAAAGACAGCAGAACAGCGCCGCTTTCGGCCAGTCTGCCGCGGAATGCGGTGATGCGCGGAATGAACTCCTTGGCCTTCGCTAACGCGGCACGCCAGTCATCGTCGGTCGCAAACAGATCCTGAATCGCCCATTTGTCCTTTTCGGGCACATCTGCGCGGGCGGGAATTTTATTGGTTTCCATGGAAATACTTCCTTTCCGGTAGAGTTTTCTCCTCTTATTATGATACTCCAACCGCGGGATTCATGCAAGCGATTTACCGCGATAAAATCAAACATCCCGCTTTCCTTGCAAAAAAGCGGGATGTTTGTTATTCTTCCTCCGGCAGAGAACTGCCGTAGGTTTCGAGTGCGCGCTTGATATCATTCCATGCAAAACCGCGACGCTGGAGTGCCGCAACGGCTTTTTCGACCTCTTTGCGATCGGAAACGTCACCGCGCAGGCGTTTTTCGAGCAGAGCCAGCATTTGCGCCTCATCCGGAGAGAAGGTCTGCATAGCCGCTTCTGCGGTGTCGCGGTCTATGCCGCGGCGGGTCAGCTCCTGCCGGATGCGTGCCGCGCCGTAGCCCTTGCGCGTGTAGCTGCGTACAACGCTTTCCGCGAACAGCATATCGTTCAGCAGACTGCGTTCGGTCAGCCACGCAAGCGCGTAATCGGCGGCTTCCTCATCGTGCCCCTTGGCAAGCAGCTTGTCGCGCAGCATTTTCGCACTCAGTGCCCGATAAGACAGCTGTTTTGCCGCCATATCGAGGGCTGCACGGTATTTATCCTCGCTCATTATTCTTCGTCGAGGTCGTCAAAATCGTCCGCGTCGATGGAGACTGCCTTGGAGGACGACGGACGCGGTGCCTTATCCGCAGGCTTTTCGGCCTTCTCGGTCGGCACAGCAGCGGAAGGACGTGCCGCATGGCTCTGCGCCAGCTTGCTGCGCTCCTCGGCTACCTTTTCCATGATCTGCTTCTGTACGTCATCCGCGATGTCCGGATGATCCTTGAAATACTGCTTGGCAGCGTCGCGGCCCTGCCCCAGACGGGTATCACCCATGGAGAACCACGCGCCGGACTTGTTGAGAATGCCGAATTCCACGCCGAGATCGACCAGCTCGCTCGTGCGGGAAATGCCTTCGCCGTACATAATATCGAACTCAGCCTGCTTGAACGGGGGAGCGACCTTGTTTTTTACAACCTTTACGCGGGTGTGGCTGCCGATCAGCTCGGTGCCGTTTTTCAGATGCTCCACGCGGCGGACCTCCATGCGGACAGACGCATAGAACTTGAGCGCACGGCCGCCGGTGGTGACCTCCGGATTGCCGTAAATGACGCCGACCTTCTCACGCAGCTGGTTGATAAAGATGGCTACACACTGGCTCTTGGCGATCGAGCCGGCCAGCTTGCGCATCGCCTGACTCATCATGCGGGCATGCAGACCAACAAAGGAATCACCCATTTCGCCTTCGATTTCGGCGCGCGGCGTCAGCGCGGCAACCGAGTCGATAACGACGATATCGATCGCGCCCGAGCGCACAAGCGCTTCTGCAATGTCCAGACCCTGCTCACCGGTGTCTGGCTGGGAGACCAGCAGGCTGTCAATGTCAACGCCGAGTGCCTTGGCGTAAACCGGGTCGAGCGCATGCTCGGCGTCGATAAACGCAGCCGTGCCGCCCAGCTTCTGTGCCTCTGCAACGCTGTGCAGCGCAACCGTGGTCTTACCGGAGGATTCCGGTCCGTAGATCTCAATGATTCGGCCGCGCGGCAGACCGCCGATGCCGAGTGCGAGATCCAGACCGATCGAGCCGGTCGGGATGTGTTCGATATTCATGCCGGTGTTTTCGCCCAGACGCATAACCGAGCCTTTACCGAACTGCTTTTCGATCTGACCGAGCGCGGCGGCAAGTGCTTTCTTCTTATCAGCCGCAGGAGCGACCGGTTCCAACTGCTTTTTGGTAGCCATGATAGCATTTCCTCCTGAAAAAGTTACAAATATGCAAGCCGCAGAGCGGCGGTGTATTCGGATTCGATACACCCATTATAACAGGGTGCCGATTTGAATGCAATGATTTTATCGAAAATTTGTTCGATAAAATTTGATATAAAAAATCCTGCCTTTTCAGGCAGGATTTTCAACGGGTCTTATTTATCCTGTGCGTCGATATACGCCTTCGCATGCTGCTTGAGCTTGTCGAAGGTTTCCTCGCTCAGCACATGCTCGATGCGGCACGCATCCTCAGCGGCGGTCTCAGCGTCCACGCCGAGAGCGGTGAGGAACGCGGTGAGCACGGTGTGGCGCTCGTAAATGCTGGAGGCAATCTGCATGCCGGATTCGGTTAGCCCCAGCAGACCGTTCTGGTCGATGGAAACGTAACCGTTATCGCGCAGCAGGCCAACGGCACGGCTGATGCTCGGCTTGGAAAAGCCGGTGTAGTGCGCAACGTCGATCGAGCGCACCTGTCCATTTTTCTGCGTCAGAACCAGGATGGCTTCCAGGTAGTTTTCCGCGCTTTCCTGAATTTTCAATGTACGGACCTCCTTTTTCTAAGATACTCTTTTTTGTAGGGCAGCACATGGGTTGGTCCTGCCGCGAAATTCTGTAATAGTATATCTATTTTATCATGACTTGCGTGTTTTTGCAATCTGCGTTGAACAAATTTCAAGCGGAAACAGCGGTCTGTGTTACGGCTGATCGGGCGGGAGCGGATTTTCCGGTGTATTCTGCGGCTCGGGCTGCGGTGCGGGAGCCGGCTGCTCGAACGGCTGCGGCTCGGGCATTTTGCGGTCAATGCTGCGCAGGGTGCGGTGCATGCTGAACAGCATCATAATAAATTCATAGCCGAGCCGTGCAGCAATATTTCCGACGATAAACAGCAGGATCGCCCAGAAAAAGTGGAAACACAGCAGAATAACGCTGTAAACAGCCAGCGCAGCGACCGTCATGCAGTATAGGATTTTCAGCAGACCCTCGGTGTATGCGTGCCGGAAATTGAGAAAATCATGCAGCTTGGCTGCCGCGCCGTGGTAGTGATTCGGCTTGCGGACAAACAGCGTGTACAGCGCGATGCCGCCCGCAAGAATCAGTAAAAGTGCCAGAATCGGCAGAATCATTGTGAAAAGCGGTGTGTATGTATAGGTATAAGCGTAATTCATGGTATGCACCTCTCCTTTGGAAATGAGTTGATACATTTTTAGTGTACCATATTCTGCGGGGTTGATAAAGGGAAAGTTGAATAATTGAGAATGGAAAATGGAGAATGGAGAATGCAGGTGAGGGGAAAATCGGTGTATTTATCAGGTAAGAATGGCGTTCTCGGCAATCGTGTAATCGCAGGGACGGCCGGCGACCGCCCGCATACCGTTAAATATTACGTTCATTTTCCATTCTCTATTCTCAATTTTTCATTTCAAACCGCCTACGACCATTGCAAATTCAATCAAAATGTTGTACTCTTGATGTACCACCGAACAGGAGAGATACCATGAAAATTTTGCACACTACACCCGCGCAGGACGGGTTTTATATGCCTGCGGAGTTTGCACCGCATGAGGGCTGCCTGATGATCTGGCCGGAACGCGCCGACAGCTGGCAGTACGGCGCCTATGCGGCCCGGAAAGCCTTTCTGCGTGTGATCGAGACGATTTCCGAAAGCGAAAGCATGACCGTGCTCTGCTCGGAAGGGCAGTATGACAACGCGCGTGCGCAGCTGCCCGACCGCGTTCGTCTGGTCGTGATGGAGACTGACGATGCGTGGGCGCGTGACGTTGGCCCGACCTTTGTTATCAACGGCAGGGGAGAGCGCCGCGGCATCGACTGGGGTTTCAACGCGTGGGGCGGCGATGTGGACGGCCTGTATCCCTCGTGGGAGAAGGACAACCGCGTGGCGCGTAAGTTCTGCGACCTGCTGAACAACGACGTATACGATAAACGCGATTTCATTTGCGAGGGTGGCTCCATCCACTCGGACGGCGAGGGCACCGCGCTCGTCACCGAAGCCTGCCTGCTGAGCGCGGGACGCAATCCCGATCTCACAAAGACTCAAATTGAGCAGGTTTTGTGCGATTATCTGGGCGTTTCCAAGGTGATCTGGCTGCCGCGCGGTATTTACAACGACGAGACCAACGAGCATGTTGACAACGTATGCGCTTTCACGGCTCCGGGCGAGGTGGTTCTCGCGTGGACGGACGACGAGACCGACCCGCAGTATGCGCTCTCCAAGGCCAGTCTGGATGCACTGGAAGCTGCGACCGATGCCAGGGGACGCAGAATCAGGGTGCACAAGCTACCGCTGCCCAAGCCGGTGACCATCACCGCAGAGGAATGCGATGGTCTTGACCTGTGCGACGGCGAGCCGACCCGTACCCCGGGAGAGCGTCTGGCGGCAAGCTACGTCAACTTCTACATTGCGAACGAGGCTGTTGTCATGCCTGCCTTCGGCGACCCGATGGATGAAAAGGCGCAGGCTATCCTACAGGAGCTTTTCCCGACCCGTAAGGTGGTTGCGATTCCGGCCCGCGATATCCTCATCGGCGGCGGCAATATTCACTGCGTGACCCAGCAAATCCCGAAAATCTAACAGAAAGGACGAACCAAGCGGTTCGTCCTTTATTTTGCTGTTTTTACTTGAGCAGGCCGTTATCGGTGAAATAGTCGATCTTCATCGCGTGACGGACTCGATCGAGCGTGCCCTGAGCGGTCTCAGCGGCGATTTCGCTGCCCTTCTTGAGAATCTCGTAGACTTCGGGCAGGCGACCCTCCCACTGTGCACGGCGCTCACGCATGGGCGACAGCAGAGACTGCATGACGTTGTTCAGGAACTTCTTTACCTTCACATCGCCGAGTCCGCCGCGCTGGTAGTGCGCTTTCAGCTCGTCAAGGTTCTGGTAGTCCGGCAGGAATTCTGCGAAGTGCTCCGGCTGGCAGAACGCATCCAGATAGGTGAACACGGTATTGCCCTCCAGCTTGCCGGGATCCTGCACGCGGATGTGGTCCGGATCGGTGTACATGGACATGATCTTCTCACGAACGACCTCCTCCGGATCCGCAAGGTAGATGCAGTTGCCGAGCGACTTGCTCATCTTCGCCTTGCCGTCTGTGCCGGGCAGACGCATGCAGGCGTTGTTGGACGGAAGAACAATCTGCGGCATCGTCAGCGTTTCGCCGTAAACCGTGTTGAACTTGTGTACGATTTCGCGGCACTGCTCGAGCATCGGCTCCTGGTCCTCGCCGACCGGAACAGCCGTAGCGTTGAATGCGGTGATGTCCGCCGCCTGACTGATCGGATAGCAGAAAAAACCGACCGGAATGCTGGCTTCAAAGTTGTGCATCTGAATCTCTGCCTTAACGGTAGGGTTGCGCTGTACACGGGACACGGTGACAAGGTTCATATAGTAGAACGTCAGCTCGGTCAGCTGCGGCACCATGGACTGGATGAAGATATTCGCCTTTTCCGGGTCAATGCCGACCGCAAGATAGTCCAGCGCGACCTTCATAATATTCTGGCGCACGCGCTCCGGGTGCTCGGCGTTGTCGGTCAGCGCCTGTGCGTCCGCAATCATGATGTAAATTTCGTCATATTTTCCGGAATTCTGCAGCTTCACGCGCTCGGCCAGTGAGCCGACGTAGTGGCCGACATGCAGGTTGCCAGTCGGGCGGTCGCCCGTAAGAATGATCTGTTTCATATCGTAAACGCTCCTTAAAATTCGTTTTTCAGACAGGTTTTCCAGTTTTCAGGCAGTTCCACGTTGGAGGAAATCCACATGGCGAACATGCCGTTGAGCATCGTCCAGTAGCGCAGAAGCCGCCATCGTGTCTCATCCTGCGGAATGCCTTGCTTTTCCGCGATAGCGACAGCCACACGGCGGAAAACGGAAAACGGTGGGTAGTTGCCCTCGATCGGCTCAAGCGAGAACGTCAGCTTCTGGGACGCATTGCGGAAATACGCGCTGAAATACGTCGGGTTGCGCATGTAAAAATCCAGATAGGCGGTGCCGAGCTGTTCCATGGTCTGCGGCAGGCTTTCGTCCAGACCGCTGAGCGTCAGCTCGAGTGTGCGCGTCAGCTCCTGCATGACATAGGCACGGCAGGCGTCGATCAGGCGCTCCTTGCTGTCAAAGTGGCGGTAGATGGCGTTGTGACTCACGCCGCACTGCGTTGCCAGCCGCCGGAGAGAAAGATTTTCGAGGCCGTCCTGCGAGATCAGCGTGACCGCTTCCTCCAGCAGCTTGCTTTTCAGATTTCCGTGATGATACTGATCGGCCATTTCCTCACCTCGTTGTTTGTTGTGATGGGTTTATTATAGTCCTTGATGTTGTCGGTGTCAACATTAAAATGCCACAACGATAACCAATTGCATTTGCGAAAACTGCGTATAAAATGACGAATTACACTCTTATGGTGAAAATTTATCATTGCAGTGCAAAACGGGATGTTGATGATGTACACACTGTTTTGCAGCAAAAAAACACCGATACTCTCCGGAAAAACGGAGAATATCGGTGTTTGCAGCTGCGGTTTAGTAGATTACGACAGTCGAGCCGATCGGTACGTTGTTGTAAATCCAGTTGATGTCGTTGTGCTTCATGCGTACACAGCCGTGCGAAACCGGATAGCCGCTGCTGAAGTCATATTCGGTGCTGGTGCCGGGATAGCACAGGCGGGAGTGGAACGCGTAGCCGGTGCCCGGGTAGAAGCCTACAACCGGACGAACCGTGTAAGTACCGGTGGTCCAGCCTGCCTTCAGCTTGTAGCTGACGGTGGTCACGCCGACCGGAGTCGGGGTGGAGGCAGCGCCGGTGCCGACGATAAAGCTCTTGGTCAGCTTCCAGTTGCCCTTGGAGCCGGTGAATACGTTTACATGCTGATAGGCGCGGTTGATCCAGACCAGATAATTGGTGTTGCTGGAGTAGCCCTTGGCGTTGATCCAGACCTCCTTGGTGGTCTTGGAGTAATCGTTGTTGGCCGCGTAGGACGTGGTGTAGTTGCCGCGGTAAACCGAGGATACCTGCTTGAGGATAGCGGCAGCATCGCGCTGTGCATACCACTCGGCAGAGTAATTCTCGATCGGAACGGTCTTCTGGGCGTAAACCTGCTCGGTTTCGCCGGTGGACGGGTTGTCGTAGAGCAGCTTAAAGCCGATCGCCGTGCTGGTCTTCATATTCTTGGTGAAGGTGAAGGTGCTGGTGTGGCTGGAGGTCTTGTCGTTGGTCAGCTCGAAGCTGTTGTTCGTGCAGCCCTTGATCGCGGAGCCGTCCTGATACCAGATTGCAGTGCAGGTAACGCCTTCCTTTACGCCAGAGAAGCTGACCTTGGCAGTCAGCGAGCCGCCGGCCTTAACCTTATCCGGAACGGTCATCGTGATCTGAACGCCATCCAGACCGGGATCGATGTTGTCGATCGTGTGGTCGGCCTTAGCCGTTACCGTGCAGCCGACCATGCGGGTGTCTACGGTGCCGATCTTGCCGGTGCCGTCAACCGTGGTGTTCTTGCCGGCTAGAACCATCGTGCCGACCGTGCCGGACAGCGTGATGCGGTTGCCGGAGCCGCGCAGTACGGAAACGGTATCCGCGTCGCCCTTGAGCAGGATGGTGTTGTTGCTGCCGGTGATGGTGATGGCATCCGAGGTCATGCCTTCGAGCACGATGGTGCGGCCGGAAGCGGTGATCTCGATGTTGGAGACTGCGCCGCTGTAGCCAACGGAGCCGCCCTTGCCTGCGATAACAAGCGTGTTTACGGACGAAGTGTTGTCCATCTTAACATCCGCCGTGCCTGCCGGGTCAACAGCAAGCGTGGAAATGCTGGTCTGCTTGGTAGCATTCAGTACAGCGCGCTCCTCGCCCTTGAGGACGATGCGGTGCGAGCTGCTGACGGAATCAAGCGAAATTTCATTCGTGGGAGCGGCAAAGATCCAGTCGCCGTCTGCGACTGCGCCGGTCAGAGCGATGCTCGGATTGGTGAGTACGGTGCCGCCGGCCAGCTCGGTCGGTGCGCTGTCTGCGTTGGTGGCAGCTGCAATGCGCACGATCATGGTGACGAACTGTGCACGGGTCAGCTTGTTCGACGGCGACAGTTTGGCAGCAGAGGTACCGTTTACAACGCCCTGGCTGATCAGAGCGGCAGCTGCCTGCTTCTGCTCGGTGGTCATGGAGGAGGTATCGGTGAAGCTGCTCAGCTCATCGGCAGCGGTCTCTGCGCGGTCGTACGCGAACGCACGAGCCATCAGCACGAAAGCCTCGGCACGGGTAGCTGCAGTGTCAAAGCTGCGGTTGTCGTTTGCGGTAATCAGACCGAGGTGGATGGCCTTGCCCAGATCCTCGCTGTACCATGCGGACTGCTGGCTGGCAGCCAGACCGGATACACTGTCGGCCTGCGTTGCGCCAAGCGCACGGTTGAGGATAACGATAGCCTCGGAACGCTTGACCGAGTTGTTCGGCATAATTTTGCCGTTGATGCCCTTCAGAAGACCCAGCTCAACACCCTTGCGCAGCGAAGCGGCAGCCCAGTGACCGTTGATGTCCGGGAAATCCGTGGTCGCCGGCTCGGAAGGTGTGGTCGGGTCAGTCGGAGTCGTCGGTTCGGTGGGAGTGGTCGGAGTAGTCGGAGTCGTCGGTTCGGTGGTCGTCGGAACGGCGGTCTGCTCCAGTGCAAACGGGAGCGGATCGAGCATCAGATACTGCGGCATGTACTTGGACGCACCGGCACGCAGCGGATCGGAATCGCCGCCGATCACCAGCTTGCTATCGGAGAAGCTGTCGTCCACCAGCATGCGGAAGGTGGTGGTGCCCCAGTGGAAGGTGAGCCACTGCGCCTTGTCAGCGTCGTTCTTGCTGTCCGCAAGGTATGCCTTTACCTTGTTGTGGGCCTCGGTCAGCTTGGTCTTGCCGGAGTCGGTCAGGTCGATCTCAACGGCTTCTGCGCCGTTCTCGGTGGTTGCCTTGGCAGAGGCAAAATCTGCACGGTCGAACTGCCACTCCTCGTTCAGAAAGTCGGTCACACTGCACAGACGGCGGTCGCCCAGACGAGCGGCCCAGTAAGCGGCAGTGTTGCCGGTAGCTGTTTTCGGAATGGAAACGGTGATCACATCGCCGGAAACGGCGGCAGACGCGCCGGTCAGACCCTCAAGCTGCATACGCTGCGAGATGATCTTCTGCGCTGCTGCCAGATCGGTCTGGAGAGCGGTGCTGTCGTACGCGCTGCCGGTGATCGGCTTGAACGCAAACGTCAGCGCGTTTGCAGCCTTGGTGGTCGCCGAATCATTTACGGCAAAAGCAGTGGTGAACAGCATCATGGCGGCCAGCAGACCGCTGAAAATGCGTTTTGTCAACTTCAAAATACTATCCCCTTTTTGACAGTTGCAGAATGCGGACATTCTGCCTTACCTTATTACCTATATTTTACGTTCCTGACCATAGCTTGTCAAGACGAGTAAGGTTTCAGTTCCGAAACATTTCGCTGCCCGCTGGGGACGGCGTACCCACGCCGAGAGGGCAAGAGGGTAGACACCTGCGGTTTCTACCCTCTTGACTCCCGTTTCCCTTGGGAGAGCACGGCGAAAATCGGAGAACTGAGACTCGCCAGGGGGAACGGCTGTACTGCTCATCTTCCGTAGGGGCGGACCAATATGTCCGCCCATTTCTCCACCTTCATCGCTCAAGCTGTATTCGTACTGCTACACAGGCGGTTCAATTTCCGCAGGCGCAACATAACAGTGTTGCGCAACTCGTTTGCACGTTGTTGTGCATGGCACCTGCGGATTTCATCCGTTGCAGAATCTATCTTGTAGGGCGGGATGACCCCATCCCGCCGTATGTAAATGGCAGCAAATCGTAAAAAACGGCGGGGTGAGGTCACCCCGTCCTACAATATAACGCGTTAAAGACTTGTGCGGCACTGTCATGCCGCACCCTGCGTAGATTTAACCATATGTGTAGAAGTAAGCTGTCTGTGAAATGCGAAAAGGCGGAGAAAGACACGCTGCGGTAACCCGACTGCCGTTCCACATTTTGCAGCGGTCGCCGGTCTCTGGTCTGCGCCAGACTAAGAAACAAAAGGAAGTGGGAGTTAAGAGGGTAGAAACCATTGGTGTCTACCCTCTTGCCCCGCCGCGGGGCGCGGCGACGTTCCCGCCGTCCGCAGGCGGCGAATCCCAATATGGGGAACAGCCATCCACGCTTTACAATCTGAATACAGCATGTTATACTATAAAATAAGCATAAAAACGACCCTTTTTCAAAGGAGGAAATCACCCATGCTTTGCAAAAACTGCGGCAAGGAGCTGCCGATCGCCGGAAAATTCTGCCCCTTCTGCGGCGCAGCTGTTGAGCAGACCGGTGTCAACGACGAAACAGCTGTATTTACCACCCTGCCGGATGATATGAAGGACCCTGTTGAGACCGGTCCGATTGACACCAGCGCGTTTGACGCGGCTATGCGGGCCGAAAAGCAGCAGCTTCCGGCGGACGACACGGCTGCCGATCCGCTGGCAGACACCAATCCCAATATTCCGAATCCGAGCATTCCCACGCAGGCTGCCATGCGTCCGATCGACACGCCGCCGGTCCGCCGTGCTGCGGGCACGCCCGAGCGCCGCACGACCTACTACAACGGTGAGGCCGATCCGAAGGACCGCGTTTACAAAAAGCCGTCCAAGGGGAAACGCGGCCTGATCATTGCGCTGGTGGTCATCATCGTGGCGGCTTTGATTGGCGGCGGTGTGTGGTATTTTACAAATTCACACAAGACCGACGAAAACCTCATCATGGCCGAAAAGTATATGGATCGCGGTGACTTCGACAAGGCGCTTGCGTATTACCAGAAGGCACAGGAGGAGGCTAAGGATCCGGCTGCTCTGGATGCGACCATTCAGCTGATCAAGGACTATCAGTCTGCCGAGGATTATGTGGGCAACGGCCAGTACACCGAGGCCATTGCGGCGCTCAAGCAGCTGCAGAACCGTGTTACCGACCCGGATTCCGCGATGTACAAGGCCATTGAGGATTTGCTCGATAAGGCGCAGTCTGCCCAGTCGGACGATCAGTTCAACTCCGATCTGGACGAGGCACAGAGCTATCTGGACGATAAAAAGTACGATGCCGCCAGCGGCAAGCTGGATTCTCTGGCAAATGATGATTCGCTGACCGATGACCAGAAAAAGCAGGTCAAGGAGCTGCAGAAGCAGCTTTCCGATGCACAGCAGCAGGAAAAGCAGCAGGAAGAGAGCAGCCAGAAAAAGGCCGAGCAGCGCGATGCGTTCAGCAAAAAGATGGATGAGCTGGAAAGTGACGATCTGAAAATTTCGTCGGCAGAGAATCAGGAGGATGAGCTGGCCATGACCGCAAGCTCGTTCGAGCAATGGGATAACCTGCTGAGTGAGATGTACGACTACCTTGCGACCGTGCTCAACGCCGATCAGTACGCTTCCGAGGAGGCAAGCTACAAGCAGTGGGTGCAGGAGCGGGATTCCGGTGCGGAAAATGCCGCAAAGGAGACCGAGGATGACACCGCCAAGCAGCTTGCATCCTACAGCTTTAAGCAGAGCTACACCAAAACACACTGCTATAAGCTGCTCGATCTGATGAACTGAACACAGGAATAACGAAAAAAGGACGCATCAGGCGTCCTTTTTGTTTGCCGCAAACGAGAAACAAGGGTGCAAAAAAGCGCCGCTTTCTTGCGAAAGCGACGCTTTGCGTATCCTTAATTATAAAAAACGAATTGCTTACTCTGCGGTGTACGGCAGAAGAGCAATGTGACGTGCACGCTTGATAGCCTCGGTCAGCTGACGCTGATGAGCAGCGCAGGTACCGGTCATGCGGCGGGGCAGGATCTTGCCACGCTCGGACATGTACTTCTTCAGCTTGCCGGCATCTTTATAGTCAACGTGTGCAACCTTATCTACGCAGAATGCGCATACCTTGCGACGGCGACGGCCGCGCTGCGGGCGCTCTGCACGCTCCGGACGGGGAGTAAATTCCTTCTTGGTTTCTTCCATGATCACGTAACCTCCTTCAGTTTAGAATGGGACATCGCCGTCGTCATCAGCAAGCTCCTGAAAATCCGAATCTCCTGCAGGGAGATCGAAAGCCGGAGCAACCTGGGACGCGGCAGGCTCGGGCCGCATCTGCGATCCGTTGTCATAGCCGCCAAAACCGCCCTGATTGCCTGCATTGTAGGCATCGCGGGATTTTTTCGTTTCACCGAAGGAAACCTCGTCGCAATTTACTTCGATTGCAGTGCGGTTGTTGCCGTTCTGATCCTGCCAGCGGCGGGACTGGATACGGCCGACTACGATTGCCATAGAACCCTTCGTGAACCACTGTGCAACGAACTCTGCCTGACGGCCCCATGCGACACAGTCGATGAAGTCGGTCTGGCGTTCGCCGTTCTGATCCTTGCGACCACGGTCGATCGCAAGCGAGAACGAGCACACAGCCATGTTGGACTGGGTATGGCGCAATTCGGGATCGCGGGTCAAACGACCCATCAGAATCGCCTTATTGAGCATTGGTGTTCACCGCCTTAGTCGTCCAGGCAGACGATGATGGAACGCATGATGCCGTCCGTGATCTTGTAGATACGGTCCAGCTCAGCCGGGAAATCGGGCTTGGACTCAAAACGAACCAGCGTGTAAACGCCCTCCGTCTGATCCTCGATCGGGTACGCCAGACGGCGCTTGCCCCAGTCCTCGACCTCTACGTTCGTGCCGTTCGCCTCAACGAGAGACTTGAACTTGTCCACAACAGCGGTAGCCGCTGCCTCTTCCAGCTTGGGGTTAACGATGAAGATAGTCTCGTACTTGCCAGAAATCTTTGCCATATTCTTAGCACCTCCTTTTGGACTTTTGGCCCACATCCTTTGATGTGAGCAAGGATACTATACCATTATAACGGATACACGGAGAATGTCAAGAAAAATTTCAAAAAAATATTGACGAACTTTCAAAAGCATGATATACTGAAAACACTGTGAACGAGAAAAGACTCGTTCCGGCAGCAAATAGCTGCTTGTGTGGCTCAGTTGGTAGAGCAGCGCATTCGTAATGCGCAGGTCGCCGGTTCGAGTCCGGCCACAAGCTCCAAAACCCTTCCGATTTTCGGAAGGGTTTTTGCTTTATCCGGATATCGGCGCCTGCTGCCTATTAGTAATGGGATAGCGGTATGCCAAAACTTATTATTGACATATGCCGAAAACGTGATAGACTATAAGTAACGTTATTGACATATGTCGGAAATGAATTCGGAGGAAATGTTTATGAAGATCGCAGTTACCTATGAAAACGGAGAGGTTTTCCAGCATTTTGGCCACACGGAGCAGTTTAAGCTGTACGAGGTATCCGGCGGCAAGCTGCTGCATGCGCAGGTAGTGGATACGAACGGCAGCGGTCACGGTGCGCTGGCCGGCCTGCTGGCACAGCTCGGTGTGGATACGCTGATCTGCGGCGGCATTGGCGGCGGCGCACAGGCAGCGCTTGCGGAGGCCAATATCCGTCTGATCGGCGGCGTGCAGGGCAATGCCGATGAGGCAGTGCAGGCGTTCCTGAACGGTACGCTGGCGTTTGATCCCAATGTGCACTGCACGCACCATGACCACGGCGAAGGCCATTCCTGCGGCAGCCACGGCTGCGGCGGTCACTGTCACGAATAATTCATGCCGAGACCGAGAAAGTGCCGCAGGATCTGCGGTCTGCCGACGTTCAGCGAGTTTTCCCCGCAGGAAAGTACGACAGAGTGCGTGCAAATGACGCTGGATGAATATGAAGCCATCCGTCTGATGGATTTGGAAAATCTGCAGCAGGAGCAGGCTGCCGCGCAGATGGGGGTAGCCCGCACAACGGTGCAGCTGATCTACAACAATGCCCGCCGCAAGTTGGCGGATTGCCTTGTAAACGGCAAACGGCTGGTGATCGAGGGCGGCGATGTTGCGCTGTGCGAACGTCATGCGCAGTGCCCCGGACGCGGACATTGCTGCCGCAGCGGCTGCCCGAAACATCAAAAATAAGTGCAGAAAACGAAAAAACCGTTGCTTTGGCAACGGTTTTTTCGTTATTCTTCGTGATCGAGCACATAGCGGTACAGCGCGTTTTTCTTTACGCCGGTTTCGGCGGAAACTGCCTTGACCGCGTCCTTCTGGGTCTGGCCCTGCTCCATGCGGCGGCGGACTGCCTCAGCGGCAGAGGCAAGACGTTCGGCCTCGTCCTGCTCGGTCTCCGGCTCGTCCGGCGCACCCTCGAGGATGAGCACGAACTCGCCGCGCGGCGCGTTGGCGTCAAAGTAGGCAACCGCCTCGTCGAGCGTCATGCGGAGCGTCTGCTCATGCAGCTTGGTCAGCTCGCGCGAGAGTGACAGCCGGCGGTCGCCGCCGAAGGCGTCGCGCAAGTCGCGCAGCGTTGCACACAGCTTGTGCGGTGCTTCGTAGAAGATCATCGTGCGTTTTTCGCCCTGCAGAGTGTCCAAGTGCTCTCTGCGGGCCTTTTTGTTGACCGATAGGAAGCCTTCAAAGCACCAGCGTCCGGTCGGCAGACCGGATGCCGCCAGCGCGCAGACCGCCGCACAGCAGCCCGGAATCGGGATAACGGGTACATCGTGCTCGGCGCACAGCGCGACCAGATCCTCCCCCGGATCGGAAACCGCAGGCGTGCCCGCATCGGTTACGAGCGCACAGGTCTCACCGGCGAGCAGCTTCTCCAAAACTGCTTCACCGCGTGCGCGGCGATTGTGTTCGTAGTACGAGATCATCGGCTTTTTGGGCAATTCGCAGGCGTTAAGCAGCTTTTGCGTCACGCGGGTGTCCTCTGCCGCGATGAAATCCACCGTGCTGAGCACCTCGCGTGCCCGCGGCGATAAATCACTCAGGTTGCCGATCGGCGTTGCGACTAAGTATAATGTAGACAATTCAATCCCTCCGGAATTTCTTAAATGGAGAATGGATAATGGAAAATGAAGGTGCGGCACATGGTGCCGAATTAAATCATCGCGCATTGCGCGTCTCAGCGCAGCGCGGACGGAACTCGCGCAAGGATAGCGCTGATTCTCCATTTTCAATGCTCAATTCCGTAAATACGGAAATATTCATCACTCTCAACGATCAGCGGCGGCTCAACAACAAGTCCTTCCGCACTGCCGCCTTTTCGGCACTCGACCATGACGACGCTTGGCGCCGTCTGCACGCTCTGGTGCACGAACCGCATTCTTTTCGGCACGAGCCGCACGCGCGAAAGCGCTTCGAGCAGCACCCACAGCCGTTCCGGCCGGAATACGAACGCGGCTTTGCCGCCGGTATGCAGCACGAACGAGGCCGCAACCGCCAGTTCCTCGACCGAGCAGGTCGCGTCCTGCCTTGCGGTGCGCTTTTCGGCGGTCGGCGCATTCGCGCCTGCGTTGCGGTCGAAATACGGCGGGTTGCAGATAACGTAATCCATACTGCCGTGCGGCAGCAACGTACGCATCTGCCGAAGGTCGCCCTGCAGAGCGGTTACGTTTTCCAGCTCGTTTGCCGCGATGGACTGCCGGAACAGGTCGAGCGGGCCGTCCTGCAGTTCCAGTCCGGTGATCTTGAGGTCGGGCCGCCATACGAGCAGCGCCAGAGCGCCTGTGCCGCAGCCGAGGTCGAGCAGTTTGGCATTGCGTCTCGGCTTGGCGAACGCGCTGAGCAGCACGCTGTCCTGTCCGAGCTTAAAAAAACGGTCGTCCTGTAATAATTGCAGTCCGTTAGGGAGTATTTCAGTGCTTTGCGCCATGATTTCTCTCTCCTTAATAACCCTTTTCTACCGCAGCCTGCAGCACCTGCGAAGCCACCGTACCGGCAACCGACGAGCCGCCGCCGCCGTTCTCGACGAGAACGATGAAGGCATACGGCGTGGCCTCGTCGCGCAGGAAGCCGGTGAACCATGCGTTCGGTGACTTATCCGCGCCGACCTCGGCGGTGCCCGACTTGGCACAGATATCCATGCCCGGGAAACGATCCTGACCGTAGGTCTCGATGACGTTGTTGTGCATCATATCCGCGATGGTACCGGCGGTCTTTTCGTCGATCAGCTGCGCCGACTTATGCGGATAGTAAATGCCGGTCGGCAGGCCGTAATCTGTGGTGGATTTTTCGATCAGACGCGGCACGGCAGCCTTGCCGCCGTTGGCGATCGCGCCCATATACTGGAGCATGTTGATCGGACACAGGGTATCCTGACCCTGACCGACACCCGACCATGCCAGCTGATTGTCATTGCCCGAGAAATCAAACTTGCCGACCGAGGACTGGATGCCGTCCACCTTGATGGACTTGGTCAGTCCTGCCGCATCCGCGTATTTCTGCATGGTTTCGCCGCCGAGTTCGACGGCCAGCTGACCGAACACACCGTTGCACGAGTTGGCGAGCGCTTCCTCGATGTCCTGTTCGCCGTGAGCGTGCGGGCAGGTGACTTCCTCGCCGCCGATGTTGACCGAGCCGGTGCACGTCCACTTGCGCTGGAACAGGTCGGGGATGTTCTCGATAGCGGCGTTGATGGTCACAACTTTGAAGATAGAGCCCGGAATCGAGTTCGCGGACAGCAAGCGGTTAACGTAAACGCCGTCCCACGCGGGATCGTCCGCCGCAATGTCCGGCGGATTGGCCGGATCGAACGTCGATGTGGACACCATGCACAAAATTTCGCCGGTTTTATAGTTATAAACGCCAACCGTTCCGTTCATTCCGTTCAAAGCCTGATAGGCGACATTGTTCAAATAGGCGTCAATCGTCAGATACAGGCTGTTGCCGGTGCCGAGCGGAGAATATACGCCGGTGAGCAGATTGTAGCCGGACAGCTTATCCGCGAACGAGGTGAGCGCACCCGCGCCGATGTTGCCGTTTTTGTCGCCTACGGCGTGCAGTGTGGCGCGCCGGACGGTTGCGTCATCGTTGTAGATGCGGTTGCCGTCCTCGTCGAGCGTGGACAGCATATCGCCGTCCCGGTCGAGGATGGTGCCGCCTTTCAGCTGACCGGCGTTGTTATAGAGATGACGGTTGTACGGGTAGGAGGCCCAGTCGCCGCCGTCCACGACAAACCGGAAGCAGAAGAACGCCAGACCCAGACCGAGCAGTGCGGCGAGGATCAGACAGAAAATACTGCGTTTTTCGATTTTCCGCATGGTTACTCCTCCCCTCTAAGCTCGCGGCGGCTGGGCAGACGAACCGCGAACGATGCATTCTGTCGGGTGTCGGTCGCTTTCAAAAAGGCGAGCATGCCCCATGCCGACAGCATGGACGAACCGCCGTTGGATACGAACGGCAGCGTAACGCCGGTGAACGGCAGAATATCGACCGCACCGAATACGTTCAGGCAGGTCTGGAACACCAGCAGACTGGTGGCCGCGCATGCGGCGATGGTGTAAAAGCTGGAGCGTCCGGCGCGGCAGGCGCGGACAGCGAACACGGCCAGCGTAATGATGCACAGGATGGTAAGCACGGCAATGACGAGACCCCATTCCTCACACAGCATACCGAACACGATGTCGGTATCCGCGGCAGGGAGATTCGAGAGCCAGCCCTTGCCTGCGCCTACGCCGATCATGCCGCCGGAGGCGGCTGCGGTCAGCGTATGCGTCTGCTGGAAGCCCTTGTCGTACACGTCCTCCCAGATATGTCCCCAGGAAGCAAATCGTGCGGCAACGTGCGGCTTGATGGTCAGCATGACCATGCCCGCGCCGAAGCAGCCGGCGCACACAAGGCCGATGGTGGCGAAATCGCCCGAACGCAGGTACGCGATGACAAGGAACGTCACGAAGAACACAAGTGCGGTGCCGAAGTCGTTCTGCAGCGCGAGACAGCCGCCGCAGATGGCGGTCAGACCGATGAACATCCACAGGTTGCGCTTGTTGAACAGGCGGTCGAGCGTTGCTGCGCCGGCAAAAATATAGCAGATTTTCGCAATTTCCGAGGTCTGCAGAGACAGAGGACCGAGACGCAGCCATGCCTTCGCGCCGCCCTGCGACGAGCCGATCAGCAGTGTAATAGCCAGCAGTCCGACTGCCGTTGCGCTCATAAACCAGCGCACCTTCTGCGCCCGGGTCAGGTCACGCAGGAAGAAGCCGAGCACGATAAAGATGGCAAGACCCATCAAAATCGCAATCAGCTGCTTGGGCAGCTCGTTCGGCACGGTCGAGCCGGTGACGGCGAGTGATAGCGTACATAGGAAGAACGCTATCGTCTCCATTTCAAAGCCGATGCGGCGGAACAGGCGCATGACGATGAAATACGCCCAGCAGATTACCGTAAAGACAAAAAAGGTGAGCGGAATGGTGGTGGTTGCCTTGTCGCCCTGCGCGATAATGAGCTGCAGACCGGTGAGGATCTGGAACAGCGTCAGCAGTACGAGCGAACCCCACATGCCGGCCGGCTTGCCCTCAATGCGGCGCTCGACCATCTGTGCACGCTTTTCCTCAGCGGTAATGGGCTCCATGATAGCGGGAATGCCCGCAAAGGTGACCGTGTCGCCGTCCTCGACGAGCGCATACTCGTCCACCGGCAGGTCGTTTACCTTGATGCCGCCCTTGGAACCGAGGTCGTATATCGTCCAGCTGCCGTCATCCTCGCGGATGAGCGCGGCGTGCTGACGCGATACCGACGGATATTCCAGCTGCACATCGCAGCTGGGGGCGCGTCCGATGATGTTCTCCCAGTGGGTGATGGGCAGGCGCACGCCGTTGCGCAGCACCAGATAGCCCCAGACCTCATCCGGGTGCTTGACCTTCCACAGCGAGCGGATCGCACCGACAAGGATCATCAGCGCCAGCAGCGGGAACACGAAGCGCACAACAGTTGTGTACCACGCCCCGATGAGCGGTTTTTCCGCCAGCAGAGCCGTCAGCCTGTCGAGAAGCTGCTGCAAAGCATCATTCATGTAAAGTTCCTCCTTTCGAGGGATGCTGTTGATTACTTGGATTTACCAATAATACTACCAGTATAGCCTATCTATTATAGCATAGGTTGTCAAGAAATTCGCCGTTTTTCACAAACTTTCACGAATATCTTGATTGACATTGACAGAATGTTGTCACGGTGTTACACTGAATCCATAAACTACATACGCGACAAACGAAGTTTGCAGGAAAAAGTCAAAGACTTGCCGAAGGAGCAAAACTCTCAGGCGTCCGGATTTCCGGATGAGGACTGTAAATGGATGTGGCTCTGGAGAACGTTCCTCAAGGGGACTGCCGAAGGTGCAACGCGCGCAAAAGGGGTTTGCGTGCCAATCTCTCAGGCAAAAGGACAGAGATGAACCTGTTTTTATAGACGTTAGGATATAAAAATAAGTTCCGCGGAACCACAGCAAATGTTTTCTCACGGTGCAGGATGTACCGTCTGTTTGCTGTCTTTCCGTTTCTTTGGAGCCGTAACCCGATGCTGATTGGGTTCGGCTTTTTGTTTGCCGCAAAACAAAGAAGGGGTATGTAAAATGACAATGGAAGTATTGGCAGACTGGGTAAGCCGAATCAGCAACGTCGTGTGGAACGGCCTGCTGCTGTACCTTCTGGTCGGAACCGGCATCGTGTTTACCATCCGCACGCGCTTCGTTCAGGTGCGTAAGTTCGGCGCGGGCTGGAAGCATCTGTTCGGCCATTTCTCGCTCAACGGTGAGAAGGCGGGCAAGGACGGCATGAGTCCGTTCCAGGCGCTGACCACCGCGATCGCGGCGCAGGTCGGCACCGGCAACATCGCAGGCGCGGCTACCGCACTGTATTCCGGCGGACCGGGTGCGATTTTCTGGATGTGGCTGAGTGCATTCTTCGGCATGTCCACCATCTACGGCGAGGCAGTTCTCGCGCAGAAGTACAAGACCACGGACGACAAGGGCCACGTTACCGGCGGTCCGATCTACTACATCCGCGCACGCTTTACCGGTAAATTCGGCAAGTTCCTTGCCGGCTTCTTCTCGGTTGCGATTATTTTTGCACTGGGCTTTACCGGCAACATGGTACAGGCAAACTCGATCAGCGTCGCGTTCAACACCGCGTTCGGCGCACCGATGATCGTTGTCGGCATCATCTGCGCGATCATTGCAGCGTTCATCTTCCTCGGCGGCGTAGGCCGCATCGCATCCGTTACCGAGAAGGTCGTTCCGATCATGGCGCTGTTCTACATGGCTGGCTGCATTGTTATCCTGTGCATCAATCATGCAGCGATCATTCCGGCATTCAAGTCCATCTTTGTTGCAGCATTTGACCCGCAGGCTATCCTCGGCGGTGCTGCAGGCATCACGGTTCGTCAGGCAATGCGCTACGGCGTTGCACGCGGTCTGTTCTCGAACGAGGCCGGCATGGGCTCTACGCCGCACGCACATGCGCTCGCAAAGGTAAACCGTCCGCAGGATCAGGGCGAAATTGCTATCGTTTCCGTATTTATCGACACCTTTATCGTACTGACGCTGACCGCTATGGTCATCCTGACCTCGGGCATGCTCAATCCGGGTGCACCGGACGGTCTACAGGGCACCGAGCTGGCACAGGCGGCCTTCAAGGCTTCGCTTGGCTCGGCAGGCATGGCTTTTGTTGCCATCTGCATGCTGTTCTTTGCGTTCTCTACCATCATCGGCTGGTATTTCTTCGGTGAGCAGAACGTAAAGGCGCTGTTCGGCCACAAGGCTGTTAAGGTTTACGCCGCTATCGTTGTTATCTGCATCGTGATCGGCTCCGCACTGCATGTTGATCTGGTATGGAACCTGTCCGACCTGTTCAACGGTCTGATGGTATTCCCGAACCTGATCGCGCTGCTGGCGCTGTCCGGTCTGGTTGCCAAGGCGGCCCACGACAAGGACATTATGAAGTAAGCTATGACCTGTCGCGGAACTACACGGTTTGTGCAGGAATCGGCTCTATACAGTATTATTTGATAGAAAATGCACCGCAATTCTGCGGTGCATTTTTTTGCAGACACCGAAAAAACACTGGTTTTCGCGTTCTCAGTACCGTATAATAGGGGAGTACCGCGGGAACATTTTCATATTCCACCCGTTCAGGATATAAGGCAAAACCGCACAATTAAAGCTGCGGCGCTTTGCGGAAATTTTACGCTCTGATGTCGTTGCGGATTTTTGCAATACACAAAGTATTGCTGCAAACCCGCGCCTAATCAGAACACAAAATTTACGCGCAAATCGCTCTTGTTCAATGATGCGGTATTGTCTAAAAAGGAGAATTTCACATGAAAAAACGTACATTTTTGCTTTTTGGCCTGCTGGCGATGCTGGTTCTGACCGCCTGCGGCGGCAAATCGGACGCGCAGACCTCAACGGATGATGCCACCGACACGAGCGATAACTCGCAGCAGACGACCGCTGAGGAGACCGCACAGCCCATCGGTCAGCACCATGCACAGATCACCATCAAGGACCACGGCACGATCGACATCGAGCTGGACGGCGATGCAGCGCCTATCTCGGTTCAGAACTTTATGGACCTGGCAAACGACGGTTTTTACGACGGACTGACCTTTCACCGCATTATTACCGGCTTTATGATGCAGGGCGGCGACCCGTTGGGCAACGGCACCGGCGGCTCGGAGGCCACTATCAAGGGCGAGTTTTCGGAGAACGGCGTGGAGAACAAGCTGTCGCACACGCGCGGTGCGGTTTCGATGGCACGCTCAAGCGACCCGGACAGCGCATCCTCGCAGTTCTTCATCGTTCAGCAGGACAGCACCTATCTCGACGGTCAGTACGCCTGCTTCGGCTATGTGACCAAGGGCATGGATGTTGTGGATGAAATCTGTGATAATACGCCGGTCGAGGACGATAACGGTACGGTTAAGACGGAAAATCAGCCGGTTATTGAGAGTATTAAGATTATCGACTGACTGTGCAAAGCGTAAAGAGTTGAGAGCGAAGATTGGAGAGTAAGTTACGGTTTTTCTCTTAACATAATAAAGCACCCCATCTGTCCGACAGTATGTCATACTGTCTGACAGATGGGGTGCAGTTCAATCCCGGACTGTGCACAGGACTCGGGATGTTTTTTTACTTCGCTGTTAATTATTTCAGATGCCATTCCAAAGGATTTCATCTTTTCGGTAAACTGGAATTTACCGGGATAACACCACTTTCTCAGTCGGCCAGGATTTTCTGAGTGCCGCATAGGAAACCAGGAAGTTGGCAAGCCAGCCTGCCGGCACGGCAAGCCAGACAAATCTATGCACTCGATCGTCTGGTGCCTGATACCGAACAGGTTTCTCTGTACGAGCAGCAAAGCCTGCGTCTGGACAGCATCAAGGTCGAGGCGAAAAACGAACACGACGTGGACTGGTACGGCTTCAATCCCCGCCTGAGCGGCGAATGGACGGTCGTGGACGAAGGTTTGAACGACGCTTCGGAGTATGCCGAGGTCACGACAAACCGCAACGGCTACCCTGTTCTGAATGCGCTCAAGCCGAATGACGAAAAACAACTGTTCCTGCGCTATCAGCCGAAGGATACGATCGAAACAACGGATGATTTCAACAGCGAGCTGATTAAACTGACCATCCTGCCGGTTGTGCTTTCCTCGGTTACGGTAGAGGGCAGCTTTGAGCCGTTCTACTTCAACGACGGCAGCAACACCGCCGACGTTAAGGGTCTGACCGTGGCCGCTAAGGACGAGGACGGCAACGATTTTGATGTAACCGGCAAGGTCAAGTGGTATGCAGAAGCAAACGATGACATTACGGTTGACGAAACCACGGGCAGCATTGAGTTTACCGCACCGGGAACTTATCAGGTTTATGCCGTAGTGAACGGCATGGAATCCAACCGTGTACCGCTGCAGGTTCTGCCCGAACGACAGCTCGATACGCTGACCGTGAACGGCACGATTCCCAATCTCATCTATAATGATGATACGGCGAACACCTTTGACCTGAGCACGCTCAATGTGGAGGCCAAGGATCAGTATGGCGAGGACTTGACGCTTGACGATGGCCTGTTTGAGTGGCGGCTTGCCACGGACAAGGGCTATGCCGAAATCAGCGGCAGCGTAATCACCGGTCTTGTAGTCGGCACGGATACGGTTACCCTGTATTATCCGGTCGGACAGGACGAGCAGGGCGAAACGGTCTATCGGACGGCACAGCCGCTGCCCGTACAGGTGACGGCAAAGCCGTATCTGAATGAGCTGTATTATAATGACGGCGCTCCCGCCGCAGTAGAGGGCGCAGAGTATGATCTGTCCCGCATTCCGCTGCTGGCGCGCGACCAGCACGGCAATCCCTGTGGAATTCCGTCGGACATCGAGTGGACGCTGGCAGACACCAATCAGACCAATGCCACGATTGAAAACGGAAAACTGCTTGTTGCGGTTGGCAGTGTCCCGGATGCCTCCTATGCGGATGTGATTCTGGAAGCCTCCTCTGCCTCTGCCGGCAAGACTGCAAAGAATGTCGTTGTTAAGGTCGAGCAGCAGCCGACCCTCAAGACAATCCGCGCCGACATGAAGGACGGTTTTGTCCTGCGGCTGGATGAAAATGCGGTTCTTGCAGATCAGTTTACCGCGGCCGGCTACGATCAGTATGGCAGAGAAATGACCGGCGGCAGCTTTGAATGGGTTACCTCCAAGCCGGATGTGGTTTCGATCGAAAACGGAACACTCAAGGCACTGAAAGAAGATTCTACCGAGATCTATGCCCGTTCCGGCGACATCGAGAGTAACCACATTACGCTGATGGTCAATGCCCCGAGACGGCTGACTGCGATCACTGCAGACGGAATTCCGTCGTCCGTTCGGAAAAACACTACGCTGGATCTGTCTGAAGCTAAGGTAACGACGCTCGATCAGTTCGGCAAGGCCTTTACTCCGGAAGAGCTGGCAACCTATCCGGCTTCTGTACGATGGACGCTGGAAAAGAATGATACGCACGCCGTTATCAGCGGAAATACACTCAGCTTTGGTGATCAGGATGGCACGATGACCCTGATCTGTGCTGCGGTCAACGCAGACACCAATGTGATCGTGGAAAAGAAGATTATCATTCGCATCACAGACTCCACCTCCGGCGGCGGCTCGTCCGGCGGCGGAGGTGGAGGAGGAGGCTTCTCCGAACCCAGCTATTCGGTATCTGTAGATGATGTAAAGCACGGCACTGTCACCGTATCTCCCAAATCCGCGTCCAAGGGCGACACTGTGACCATCACGGCAACCCCCGACAAGGGCTACACCCTCGAAAGCCTGACCGTGCTGGACAAGGACGGCAAGGCGCTCGCGCTGACCGACAAGGGCGGCGGCAAGTACACCTTTGTCATGCCGGCGGGCAAGGTCACGGTGAAGGCGGTCTTTATGGATGACAACACCATGCTCAACTTCTTCACCGACGTTCACGCGGAGGATTACTACTATGACGCAGTCCTCTGGGCGGCGCAGAAGGGCATTACCGGCGGTATGAGCGACACGCTGTTCGCTCCGAACGCTGCCTGCACCCGAGCACAGATCGTAACCTTCCTGTGGCGCGCGGCGGGTTCGCCTGAACCGAAGGCGCTGAGCAGCTTCGCGGATGTTCCGGCAGATGCATACTACGCTAAGGCGGTTGCATGGGCAGTTGAGAATGGCATTACCGAGGGCACGAGCGATACAACGTTTGCACCCGGCACCATCTGCACGAGAGCACAAGGCGCAGCGCTCCTGTACCGTGCGGCAGGCAGTCCGGCAGTCAGCGGCAGTGCGGCCTTCACCGATGTACCTGCCGATGCATAC
>PPYF01525010.1_pt1 | contig 47601 bp, 26 predicted proteins | sample 1559871 | NCBI WGS metagenome assembly PPYF01 (sample SAMN08240021, study PRJNA423297) | Human gut metagenome, whole genome shotgun sequencing project.
GACTGGACACATCGTTCACCGTCATGTACCTCGCCAAAGAAAAAGGTTACGAAGTATATGCAGCTTGTGCCAATACGGGCGGTTTCAGCGAAGAACAGTTGAAAACGAACGAAGAGAACGCTTATAAACTGGGAGCAGTTAAATACGTAACACTCGACGTTACCCAGGAATACTACGAGAAGAGTCTGAAATATATGGTTTTCGGAAATGTGCTGCGCAACGGTACTTATCCGATTTCGGTCAGTTCCGAACGTATCTTCCAGGGACTTGCCATCGCCCGTTATGCCAACGAAATCGGCGCGGACGCTGTCGCCCACGGTTCCACCGGAGCAGGTAACGACCAGATTCGTTTCGACATGACTTTCCTCGTGTTGGCTCCTAACGTAGAAATCATCACGCTGACCCGTGATATGGCATTGAGCCGCCAGGAAGAAATAGACTATCTGAACAAGCATGGTTTCAGCGCGGATTTCACCAAACTGAAATACTCGTATAACGTAGGTCTGTGGGGTACTTCCATCTGTGGTGGCGAAATCCTCGACTCCGCACAGGGATTGCCGGAAACGGCCTACCTGAAACATGTAGAAAAAGAAGGCAGCGAACAGCTCCGCCTGACTTTCGAAAAGGGAGAACTGAAAGCTGTCAACGACGAGAAGTTTGACGACCCGATTAAAGCTATCCAGAAAGTGGAAGAAATCGGCGCCGCTTACGGTATCGGTCGTGACATGCACGTAGGCGATACGATTATCGGTATCAAAGGCCGTGTAGGTTTCGAAGCCGCCGCCCCGATGCTGATTATCGGTGCTCACCGCTTCCTCGAAAAATATACACTGAGCAAATGGCAGCAATACTGGAAAGACCAGGTAGCCAACTGGTACGGTATGTTCCTGCACGAAAGCCAGTATCTGGAACCTGTGATGCGTGACATCGAAGCCATGTTGCAGGAAAGCCAGCGTAACGTGAACGGTACGGCTATCCTCGAACTTCGTCCGCTTTCTTTCTCTACCGTAGGCGTGGAATCGGAAGACGACCTCGTGAAAACTAAATTCGGAGAATACGGTGAGATGCAGAAAGGCTGGACAGCCGAAGACGCGAAAGGCTTTATCAAAGTGACCTCTACTCCGCTGCGTGTTTACTATAACAACCATAAAGACGAAGAGATATGATTAAAGCAGGAATCATTGGTGGCGCAGGATATACGGCAGGCGAATTAATCCGCCTGCTGCTCAACCATCCGGAGACTGAAATCGTATTTATCAACAGCAGCAGTAATGCCGGAAACAGAATCACCGACGTACACGAAGGCTTGTACGGGGAAACAGACTTGAGATTCACCGACCAGCTACCTCTGGACGAAATCGACGTTCTTTTCTTCTGCACAGCCCACGGCGACACGAAGAAATTCATGGAAAGCCACAACATACCGGAAGACTTGAAGATTATCGACCTCTCCATGGACTACCGCATCAAGAGTGACGACCACGACTTCATTTACGGTCTGCCGGAACTGAACCGCCGCGCCACCTGTACGGCAAAGCATGTAGCCAACCCCGGTTGTTTTGCCACTTGCATCCAACTCGGTCTGCTCCCGCTAGCCAAGAACCTGATGTTGACAGACGATATTTCTGTAAATGCCATTACAGGAAGTACCGGAGCCGGAGTGAAACCGGGAGCTACCAGTCATTTCAGTTGGAGAAACAATAATATGAGTGTGTACAAGGCATTCGACCACCAGCACGTGCCGGAAATCAAACAGTCGCTGCAACAGTTGCAAAACAGTTTTGATTCCGACATAGACTTTATTCCGTACCGTGGAGATTTCCCGCGCGGTATCTTCGCCACGTTAGTAGTGAAAACTAAAGTATCACTCGAAGAAATCGTCCGCATGTATGAAGAGTATTATGCGAAGGATTCATTTGTACACATCGTAGACAAGAATATAGACCTCAAACAAGTAGTCAACACCAACAAGTGTCTGATACATCTTGAGAAGCATGGCGACAAGCTATTGATTATCTCCTGTATCGACAACCTGCTGAAAGGCGCCAGCGGACAGGCGGTTCACAACATGAACCTGATGTTCAACCTGGAAGAGACGGTAGGACTGCGTTTGAAGCCTTCAGCTTTTTAAAAACAGAAGAATTATGAATTTATTCGACGTATATCCTTTATATAATATCAATATAGTCAAGGGAAAAGGTTGCAAAGTCTGGGACGAGAACGGGACTGAATACTTAGACCTTTACGGCGGACACGCCGTTATCTCCATCGGACACGCACACCCTCACTATGTAGAGATGATTAGCAACCAGGTAGCCAATCTTGGTTTCTACTCGAACTCGGTAATCAACAAGCTGCAACAACAGGTAGCCGAACGTCTGGGAAAGATTTCCGGCTATGAGGATTACAGCCTGTTCCTTATCAACAGCGGTGCCGAAGCGAATGAGAACGCGCTGAAACTGGCTTCTTTCTACAACGGACGTACCAAAGTGGTTTCTTTCACCAAAGCCTTCCACGGACGTACTTCACTGGCAGTAGAAGCGACCAACAATCCGTCCATCATCGCTCCTATCAACAACAACGGTCACGTTGTCTATCTTCCTCTGAATGACACCGAAGTCATGAAGCAGGAATTGTCTAAAGGAGACGTATGCGCCGTTATCATTGAAGGAATACAAGGTGTAGGCGGCATCAAGATACCGACTACCGAATTTATGCAGGAACTCCGCAAGGCATGTACCGAAACGGGCACTATCCTGATTCTCGACGAGATTCAGAGCGGATACGGACGTAGCGGAAAGTTCTTCGCCCACCAGTACAATGACATCAAACCGGACATTATCACCGTGGCCAAAGGTATCGGAAACGGATTCCCGATGGCGGGTGTTCTTATCAGTCCGATGTTCAAGCCTGTGTACGGACAGCTAGGAACCACTTTCGGCGGAAACCATCTGGCATGCTCGGCAGCCCTCGCCGTAATGGACGTTATCGAACAGGAAAACCTGGTAGAAAACGCGGCTAAAGTAGGTAACTACTTGCTGGAAGAGTTGAAGAAATTCCCGCAAATCAAAGAAGTACGCGGACGCGGGCTTATGATTGGACTCGAATTTGAAAACCCCATCAAGGAATTGCGCAGCCGTCTCATCTATGACGAGCACGTGTTCACGGGAGCAAGCGGTACGAACGTACTGCGTCTTCTGCCGCCTCTCTGCCTCAGCATGGAAGAAGCAGACGAGTTCCTCGCGCGCTTCAAGAAGGTACTCTAACCGCTCATTTGATTAATAAACAGCCAACGATAAAAGCAGTCTCTATCAGAAATTTATTTCTTATTCAGGCTGCTTTTTGTTTTTTCGCAATTTACCGTTACCTTTGTCTATGACAACTCATTAAAAACAAGCGTAATATGAAAATAGCTATCATCGGTGCAGGCAATATGGGCGGTTCCATCGCTCGCGGCCTGGCAAAAGGAAGTCTGATAGAAGACTCGGATATTATCGTATCCAACCCCAGTGCAGGCAAACTGGAACTATTGAAAAAAGAATTCCCGGGTATCTCTACAACTCACAACAATGCCGAAGCGGCGCTGGGAGCAGACATCGTTATCCTTGCCGTAAAGCCTTGGTTCATGCAACCCGTAATGCGCGAGTTGAAACTAAAAAGCAAACAGATACTTATCTCGGTAGCCGCCGGTATCAGTTTCGAGGAACTGGCGCATTATGTGGTATCACCGGAGATGCCGATGTTCCGCCTTATCCCCAACACCGCTATCAGCGAACTGGAAAGCATGACACTCGTTGCCGCACGAAATACCAACGACGAACAGGATAAATTCATTCTCCAACTGTTCAAAGAAATGGGAACAGTGATGCTTATCCCCGAAGACAAGATATCAGCAGCCACCGCACTGGCTTCCTGCGGCATCGCCTACGTGCTGAAATACGTGCAGGCAGCCATGCAGGCCGGCATCGAAATGGGTATCCGCCCGAAAGACGCAATGACCATGGTAGCGCAATCACTAAAAGGAGCCGCCGCACTGATTCTGAACAATGACACCCACCCCAGCGTAGAAATCGACAAGGTGACTACTCCGGGCGGAATCACCATCAAAGGAATCAATGAACTGGAACACAACGGCTTTACTTCCGCTATCATCCAGGCAATGAAGGCATCCAAATAATACCATAAAATTATTAATTATAAAACACCAACCACTTGTATGAATGACCAAATTAAACAGATAGCAGAACGCCTTCGCGGATTGCGTGATGTACTGGAACTGACTTCTGAGGACATTGCCCGCGACAGCGACATCTCTGCTGAAGAATACCGACTTGCAGAAACAGGAGAATACGACATTTCTGTCAGCATGCTGCAGAAGATTGCACGTACGTATAATGTTGCCCTCGACGCCCTGATGTTCGGCGAAGAACCTAAAATGAGCAGTTATTTCGTAACCCGTGCCGGCAAAGGAATCAGCATTGAACGTACGAAAGCCTATAAATACCAGTCACTGGCATCGGGCTTCATGAACCGCACTGCCGACCCGTTCATCGTTACCGTTGAACCGAAAGGGGACGACGAGCCTATCCACTACAACAAACATAACGGACAAGAATTCAACCTTGTGATTGAAGGACGTATGCTCATCAATATCGAAGGCAAAGAAATCATCCTCAACCAAGGAGACAGTATCTATTTTAATTCCAAACTCCCACATGGCATGAAAGCGCTCGATGGCAAAACGGTACGTTTTCTGGCAGTAATTATGTAATAACATCATGGTAGAAAGATTTTTATCACAGACCTCTTTCAGCTCACAAGAGGACTTCAACAAAAACTTGAAAATAAACGTCCCGGAGAACTTCAACTTCGGTTATGACGTAGTAGACGCCTGGGCAGCCGAACAACCCGATAAGAACGCCTTGCTCTGGACAAACGACAAAGGCGAGAGCCGCCAGTTCTCATTCGCCGACATGAAGCGCTATACGGACATGACCGCCTCGTACTTCCAAAGTCTGGGCATCGGTCGCGGTGACATGGTGATGCTGATTCTGAAACGCCGTTACGAATTCTGGTACAGCACTATCGCCCTTCACAAGCTGGGGGCAACCGTCATCCCCGCCACTCACCTATTGACCAAAAAGGATATTATCTACCGCTGCAACGCTGCTGACATCAAGATGATTGTAGCCGCCGGCGAAGGAATCATCCTGCAACATATCAAAGATGCCCTGCCCGACTGCCCGACTGTCGAGAAACTGGTCAGTGTCGGCCCGGAAATCCCCGAAGGTTTCGAAGATTTCCACCAGGGAATAGAGAATGCCGCTCCGTTCGTACGTCCGAGACATGCAAATACCAACGATGATATTTCGCTGATGTATTTCACTTCTGGCACTACCGGCGAACCTAAAATGGTGGCACATGACTTCACTTATCCGTTAGGCCATATCGTTACAGGCAGCTTCTGGCACAATCTGGACGAGAACAGCCTTCATCTTACCATCGCTGATACGGGCTGGGGAAAAGCCGTATGGGGCAAACTTTACGGACAATGGATTGCCGGAGCCAATATCTTCGTGTATGACCACGAGAAATTCACTCCCGCCGCTATTTTGGAAATGATACAGAATTATCATGTCACTTCCCTCTGTGCGCCGCCTACCATCTTCCGCTTCCTGATTCACGAAGACCTGACGAAGTTCGACTTGTCTTCACTCAAATACTGCACGATTGCCGGTGAAGCTCTGAATCCTGCCGTATTCGAGACATTCAAGAAACTGACAGGTATCAAACTGATGGAAGGTTTCGGACAGACGGAAACTACCCTGACTATCGCCACCATGCCTTGGATGGAACCGAAACCGGGAAGCATGGGACTGCCGAACCCACAATACGACGTTGACTTGATTGACCACGAAGGCCGCTCGGTTGAAGCCGGTGAGCAGGGACAAATCGTAATCCGCACCAGCAATGGCAAACCTCTCGGACTTTTCAAAGAGTACTACCGCGATGCGGAACGTACACACGAAGCTTGGCATGATGGTATCTATTATACAGGAGACGTTGCCTGGAAAGACGAAGACGGTTATCTCTGGTTCGTAGGTCGTGCGGATGATGTTATCAAGAGCTCCGGCTACCGCATCGGCCCGTTCGAAGTGGAAAGTGCCTTGATGACTCACCCGGCTGTCGTGGAATGTGCCATCACCGGAGTACCCGACGAGATTCGCGGACAGGTAGTAAAAGCTACGATTGTTCTATCCAAAGAGTATAAGAATCGCGCCGGAGAAGAACTGATTAAGGAATTGCAGAACCATGTGAAGAAAGTGACTGCTCCTTATAAATATCCGCGTGTGATTGAATTCGTGGAAGAACTTCCGAAGACTATCAGCGGTAAGATCCGCCGTGTGGAAATTCGTCAGAATGATGAGAAGTAAATAAGAAACGTTCTATTCACTGATATATTTTCCCCCTTTAGCTACCTCCTTGGATAGCTAATGGGGGATTTTTATGACTAACACTACAAGATGGTCAATGTATAGTTAGTTAATTCAGCGTAAAGAATAAATTAATTAATAATAGAATCTTGTAATATACGGTAGATTTCCGTCCCAGCTAATAAAAAAGCTCCCGGGCCATACACTTCGCTCATCTCACGTGTCACGTTCTTCGGATCAGCTCCAACAGGTTGCACATAACCCAATTTACCATCTTTCTCCACTGCTGAAAGTAATGCCCTCCATCCACTGGTCACAATTGGCAGAAATTGTTCTTTGGGAAGTAATCCCTCGTTGATTCCATAAGCCAACGCGTAAACAAAAAATCCGCTACAACTAGTTTCCGGAGATGGATAAGAATCGGGATCAAGAAGACTAGCATGCCAAAAGCCGTCAGAATTCTGTAACTCAGCTATCCGTCTACACATTTTTTGAAATAATTCCTGATAAAAAGGACGATATTCACTCTTTGCCGGAAATTCACGCAACATTTCAACTAGTCCACCCAATACCCAACCATTGCCACGTCCCCAAAAGACATTGGATCCATTCGCTTCCTTCTTATCAAAATAGCGATGATCTCGATAGAATAAATTTTCCTCCTTATCAAAAAGATAATCATAAGTCAGTTTATATTCCTTATCCATGAAACGGATAAACTTCTTATCTCCAGTTATATTGTATAAATGCAGATAAACGGGAGGAGCCATAAAAAGAGCATCACACCAAGTCCAATGTTCCAAAGTCGTCGCATCATGATAATCCAATTTAAATGAACCGGTAGGGGGATTCATTATTACCCACTCCGTACGTGCCAAAGTAGGAACAAGCATTTCCCGCTTTTTATATTTATCATACATATTTAAATACATCTGCGAAATACAAATATCATCTGCATGATACATACGTTGGTCTACCTGCCAATAGTTGCGACGCCCCAAACGCATCAACCATTTATAATAAGAATCATCTTGATTGACTTGTTCAGCGACAGCCGCCCATCGGGATACCCCCAAATAAAAAGTAGCATTTACCCAGTTCAATTCACTGTGACTTACCTCCCCCATATGAGCAATCTGCCAATCAGCTACCCGCTTCATAGATTGCCATACTTCCATTTTATCCATTGTTTGACCGTTCAGCACACTCAAAACATTGACGCTTAAAATAAAGAACAGGAACTTTTTCTTCATATCATCCATATCGCTATTTTTTGTTTTTATATCTCATCAATGCCTCCAAATAGTAGTAATCGGCATACACTAACGGAACATCAATCTCCACTCCATGCGGAATACTACCAACACTATGTTTCAATATGAAATTACAATTTGTACCCGGCTCCGCAACATATTCGGAAGAAGATAGAGATTGTAAAATCTGTTCGGCTGCTTTAAAATACTTCTTTCCTTCCGTTACATACTCCGACAACTCCAGGAAAGCGGAAGCAGCAATTGCAGCAGCTGACGCATCACGAGGGATTACCTTAAAACGTTGAGGATCATAATTCCAATCTGGTACATAGCCTTCCTGACCGGCATTGAAGTCCCAATAAGGTATACCATCTTTAGGCAAACGGGGGTGATTCAACCAAAAATCCGCAGTATGGACGGCCATATTCAGAAAATCCGTTTTTTTAGTCTCGCGATAAGCCATCGTATAACCATAAATAGCCCATGCCTGCCCGCGAGCCCAAGTGGAATTATCAGAGAATCCCTGACAAGTAGCCCTATGAAGTACTTCACCGGTTTCTTCATCATAATTCACTACATGGTAACTGCTGTAATCATCGCGGAAGTGATTTCGGGCTGTCGTCTCCGCATGTTTATTCGCTACCTTCGCAAAGAGAGAATCTCCCGTCACTTTCGTTGCAAAATAGAGCAATTCGAGATTCATCATATTATCAATGATAACCGGAAAGAACCATTCATCCTTTCCATTCCAAGCTTTCCGATAATTCCAGGATTCGATACAACCGGTCTTTTCATTAAAACGTGTACATAAAGAACGGGCAGATTCGACCAGCACATCCTTATAAGCTTCATTTCCGGTCAGGCGGTAAGCATTACCGAAACTGCAATACATCAAAAAACCTATATCATGATGATTCGTCAATTTCTTTAATGGCTCCAACGCTTCTGTCCATTTCAGAGCAGACTGTTTCCAACTTTCATCCCTATTGTTTTCATATATATACCAAAGACATCCGGGATAAAATCCTTCTGTCCAATCATTCATCTTTGTCGTATAAAGTTCACCATTTCTAATAGTACGCGGGAAAGCAACAGGCTCCGGTACAGCTTTCAACTGGGCAGCCAATTGCCGCTCAGCCACAGAAAAAACATTTTCGACCATGCCGCCCTGTTTCTTCTCCGTACAAGACAGACAACATACACTCACCAATAAAACGAATAACAATCCTATTTTACTCATAATTTATTTCCTTATTTTCCATCATTCAACCATCGAAGAGCACTTAACGCAGAACGCCAGTTTATCCAGACATTTCCCCCCCGGTACTTATCAAATATTTCCTTCAGGCTATCATCAAACTCATACAACTCATCCACTACATACAGAGTAGACGAAGGGTCGTAAGCCTTATTATAATCCTCTCTTTTCTTATCAGGCTCATACTCCGTATCCACAAAATCAACATGTCCGTATTTAGGAGTATTCATCATAAAGGGTTTCCAGAAGTCTACACACTTTTTTACTGAAGCTCCGCCGCCCACATTCTGCATATAGAAATTGTCGGCAGCATCATATCCCTCATACAATGCAATCAGATGAGCTATTTTTGCAAAAAAAGAAAGATCATACGCATGATAAGCAAATGCGTCACGCGCCAATAAATCCGTAGTAGTACCGTTGGGAAATAAATTTCCTTTCACCCATTCGGGATACGTACTTTTATACTTGTTTATCCATTTATTATCATTCAATACCAAGCCGTAGAGATAGTACTGCCGCAATAAACAGGTTCCCCAGTTGTTTCCTCGCAAGTCATTGTCTTTTTCAAACTGCGTCAAACGTTTTATCATCCATCCATCAATGAGCTGCCGGTTTTCTGCGGAAATAATATTCCGGATAAGCGAGTATCCTTCCACTGCCCACGAATACTTTTCTTCATGAATATTAGCTTTAGGCTCCGCTATATTTATCTTAGCCCATGCCGTAAGATAATCTACAGCCTTTTCCAAATATCGCTGGTCTTGGTTGAAAACATACATCACACATAAATAATAAATGGATTTCATTTCCTCATAGATGTTCACTCCCTGCTCATTGTTATTCGAAGAGACGGCGGCAACCGGCTGTTTACCGCTCGCCATCACCTTCTCTGCATATCCACGGATATGTTTGTCAAACATTGTTTTGAAAGTATTATCCCCTTCTTTCGAGAGTTCGGCTTTCAACCTATCATAATGTTCTCTTGCGATAACAGCATTAGGAAACATTTTGTCCAGTGCAGGCACTTCCTGCGAGTAGATTTTGGGGAAGAACAAAAACTCCCCCAAAATCACGATACTGAAAAGAATTGCTCTTTTTACCTTCATCATTCTATCTATAAAATGTTACTGTTTACCAACCTTCATTTTGTATCAGGTTCGTGTTTTTAAACCGTTCAGAATTAGAAATCGGATAAAAATACATGCAATCCCTAACTACACGTTCGCCATACAATTGTTTGTCATACAGCATATCTGTTCCGTCTTTCCTTATCTGCACCTTATAGATTTCGGTTGTTTCATCCAGTTCTTTCCAGCGGCGTACATCCCAAAAACGATGTCCTTCAAATGCTAATTCCACGCGGCGCTCATTCTTCAAACGCTTTATAAAATCTTCCTTTGAAATATCATCCGGATAGGAAGGCATATCTACGTCATTACGACGACGAAGTTCATTTACCGCATCCAAAGCACTTATAGGATATTTATCCCCATCCTTATAGGACGGCGAGAATGCATTCGCCATCGCTTCGGCATAATTCAGAAGAATTTCTCCGTAACGGAACAAAATCCAGTTATGATGCTTTTTCGTAACCGTAGCTCCGGATTCAAAACTAATATCATTGTTGACATACTTTTTCAGATAATAACCCGTAACCGTAGCATTATTCAATGGTAACCCGTTGGCTCCACCTTCCCATATCTGCAATGCAGTCTTCGGCCACTCCATACCATTGTAAGCAATCGTCATCGCCAAGCGGGGATCTCTACCTGCATACGGATTCTTACGCATCGTCTCATTTCCCCAATCAAAAGGAGTTCCGTCAGCCTTCATTTCGTAAGCACTGACCAGATTCTCGGTCGGGCACGTAGAGGTCTTTCCACCCTGCACTCCCATAGGAAAATTACTCTGTTCGAAACTGCCGCTCTCCCCTACCGGACGTGCAAGAATAACTTCCTTTTCCTTATTGTTATCCTCATCAAACAAATCGGAATATTTACTCAATCCATATCCCAATGTTGACGCCTGACCAATAATCTCATAAGCCGCATCTGCCGCATCTTTCCATTTTTCCGGGCTATCTGACGAATAAAGAGGACTTGCCAGATAGAGCTTCAGACGAGAAGCCAAAGCCATAGCTGCTCCACGGGTGATACGCCCAGTCTCCTTGTCCATAAAACCGTCGCTAAAATTTGCCGGCAATATCTTTTTTAACTCGTCGCACTCATCCAGTATAAACTTGGCGACTTTCTCTAATGAAGCAGGTTCCACCCAATTGGCTTCTTCGGGAGTCAGCACTTTGTCCACCAAGGGGACATTTTTATAACGTTTTATCAGCTCAAAATAATAATATGCACGTAAGAAACGTACTTCATGTTTGTAATATTCGAAACTTTTCATCCAAGCTTCGTAATTATCATTAAACTTCCAATCTTCAAAAGTCAATCCTTCCGCCTCTTTCAGATAAAGATTAGCAGCACGTATGCCTTCATAGTAGTGACTCCAAACATCATCTACTACAGAGTTTGCCCCCCATGTTCCATCTACAAAACGCTGAATCTTAGACGTTCTATATACATGCACTGCATCATCGGTAGCAGCGTCAAGCATAGCTCCATCAATATTGCAGAACCCGTTCGGCAGAAAACTATATACATGCGTAGCCATTTGTTTCGTCCGTTCATAACTAACAATAATGTCTTCTTTCTTATAATCCGACGACTCGTCACAATCAATGAAATCGCATCCGGTAAGTGATCCAGCCAACAGCCCCACCACATAATATTTCAGTATTATCTTTTTCATCTTACATCCATTTTAGAAAGTTAAATTCACTCCGAAAGTATATTGTGTCATCAACGGATGACCAGCCTTGACCGCTTCCGGATCCATTATATCAATCTTATCCCAAGAGAACAGATCGTGAGCACGCGCAAATAAACGTGCATTTCTCAATGGGCTTACTTTTTTCATCACTTTGGGAGAGAACTGGTAATATACTTCCAGTGTTCTTAGTTTCAGGAAGGAAGCGTCAGCCACCCACAAACTGTTTGTGTTATAGTTATTGTTCGAACCGGAATAAGTCAGACGAGGGTACAGGGCATTCGGATTCTCTTTTGTCCATCGATTTTCATAATAATGAGTAGAGACTGTGTTGTTACTTACCAAAGGACGATAAACACTGTTCACATTCAATACTTTACTATAATTACCAGCTCCCTGGAACAAGGCATAAAATCCCAGACCTTTGTATTCTGCTCCTAAATCAAACGAATAATATATTTCGGGACAAGTTGAGTTGTATCCCAAAGCAACTTGATCGTATTCATCAATACGATTATCACCATTCTGATCCTTGAACATCAAGTCCCCCGGACGAACTTCCGACAGATACTGCTTCACTTCACGGTCATCGATTTCCTTCTGGTTCTGATAAATACCTTCCACTTCATAACCAAAGATTTGTCCCAAAGACTTTCCTGTACGTTTCAGATATTCATAAGGACGATATTGCTCGTTCATTTCAATGATTTCATTCTTACTATAAGAAAACATAGCACCTACCTGATAAGTAAAGTCGCCAATCCGATCGTTCCATTTGGCAGCAAGTTCTACTCCGTAGTTATCTACCACCCCGGTATTTTGTTTAGGGGCAGCAATACCCAGCACTGTAGACATAGTGCCCGAAGCGTCTACCAAAATATCGGTGCGATGGTCATAAAAGGCATCCGCTGTCACCGACAAACGATTCCACGCGACAAGGTCTACACCAAAATTTGCTTTGTGGGATTTCTCATAAGTAAATCCGGTGACTCCCAAACGTGATTCTTTCATTCCTCCCAAAGAAGTGATATTGTCTTTAAAGTAATATCCGGAACCTACGCCATACACACTATTAAACAGATTCATGTCATAATTCGCACGTCCCGCAATGCCATATGAAGCTCTCACTTTCAATAGATTCAGCCAGTTTCTTTTCAAGTAATTTTCTTCCGAAAGTATCCAGCCAAGTCCTACCGCAGGAAAGATTCCCCAACGATTGCCGGGTTCCAATATACTGGCAGCAGTTCCAGAGAAAGAAGCATCCAGCATATAACGGTTCTTATATACATAGTGTGCTTGTGCTATCGCGTCTATAAAAGCCGTCGACTCATTACGTTCTTTCTGCGTGTTTTTATCCATCGAATACATCAATGTCGCATTTAACTTATGATTTTCCTTCCAGGAATGTTCATAATTGACACGCGCCTCCAGATTAAAATGATTGGATACATCACCGACACTACTTCCAAAAGATAGGGTCCCCTCATTTCTCAATGTCTTATATGTTTCCTCACCAGTAGCAAAGTCCATTGTCGCCGACTCATAACCGAAACTCTTAGTATTACTGTCCCAGTAAGTGGCATAGTTGTCCAAACTGATTCTAGCTCCGAAGGTCAGCCCCTTCGTTATAAAGTCCAAAGACTGCGTTAACTCCATATCTGCATACAACACGCGCCCTTGCGAACGTGCATAACCGGTGCCGGCTATATATCCGATTGGATTATTAGCATAGGTCGTAGTACCTCCATACACATTATTCTTGGTTTTAGCCGGAAAAGCACCGGAAGGAACTTTATACAAAGCATCGAAAATAGTCGAGGTCTCCGTTCCCGGACGATTATGCTCCGAGAAGTTTCCAAACATATTTAGCTTCAACTGCGTAGAACTACTCACCTTTATATCAAGATTGGTACGAATATTCAAACGCGAATACTTAAACTGTGTAGAATAACCATCATTCAGGTCGGTAGGCTGCAAGATGCCACGCTCGTCCAGAAAATTCAATTGTGAGTAATACTTCACATACTTCCCTCCACCACGGGCTGAGAACGTCACATTATCACCATAACTGTGATCGCGTAAGGCCTCATTCATCCAATCTACGTTCGGATAGAAATCGGGATAAGTACCTTCCTGAAATGCTTTCAGTGCTTTTGCATCGTATCGCGGCTGCAACCCGTCATTTTCCAATCCCTCATTTAACGCACGGGCATACGTATAGCCATCCACCAAATCGGGAAGCCGGCGGGGAGTCCCCATATTGAATTGATAAGAAAAATCAATCTCAGGCGCAGATTCCACTCCCCTTTTCGTTTTTACCAGAATCACTCCGTTTGCTCCTTTTATACCGTACAAACTAGCGGAAACAGCATCCTTCAATACGGTTACCGATTCTATTTCCGATGAATTAAGATAATCGAGGGGACGCTCGAACCCATCCACCAAGATCAAAGGAGACTTGGTACTCATGGTTCCCATTCCACGAACCAATAAAGAAGCTCCGTCATTCCAGGCATTATTCGCATTCTGCAATACTTGTACGCCCGGCAATAGTCCATAGAGTAAGTTTGAAGCATTTACACTTGTCCTATGCGACAGTTCGTCCGCCGTAGCAACTGCCGTAGCAGCCGTATTTTCTTTTGCATCATAAGAGATTCCACGTCCGTATTCAACGCGTTTTGCCATCTCATCTCCAGTCTTATCTGATATACTGTCTGATACTTGCGCCCATGCCGTAGATGAACAAAGAGTACCAATGATTAATAGTTTTATATAATTCCTCATAGTGTCATTGTGATTTCATTACAATTATACCGTATCTTACTCCCAACCAGGATTTTGTACCAACCCGTATCCTTTATTTATCTCATCGGACGGGAATGCGCTCAAATAATTCTTCGGTGAGAATTCTTTCTGCCATGCACGCTCCGGTAACAAGAATTCAGAAAATGCATATTCCTTGGTTGTCTTATGTTTAAAGACTTTCAGACCATGCAGGCGTTTTGAGAAGATATCTTCACGTTTCCAACGAATTAAGTCAAAGAAACGTACTTCCTCCCAAACAAACTCACATGCACGTTCACGCAAAATAAGTTCGCGGAAATCCTCTTTTCCCATATTCTTATCCAAATCTCCCAGTTCTACACGATTGCGTACCACGTCTACATAATCAAATGCATCCATTCCCAATTCATCTTTCACTTTAGCCCGACCCAATTCATTTAACGCTTCAGCATACGACAGGTAGATTTCGGCAAGACGCAAATGCGGCCACTGGATCACTCTGCCTTTAAATTCACCACCATCACGGTCAAAACCAAATTTGAAAGAAGTCAGCCCTGTATTTATACTGCTAGCATCTATCGGATACACTCCAAAATTTGCTCCTTTCGGATAGTTCACCTTATCTGCCGGATTTTCCTGAAATAGTTGGATCGGCTTCCCTTTAAAATCATCACCATCTATATAAATTGTTTCATAAAGACGCGGATCACGATTCGCAAACGGATTCTTTGCCTGTTCCTCATTATCCCAACTGAATTCCGTACCATCTGCCATTGGGAACATATCAAAACATTCTTTCGTAGGTCCGAATCCTCCCCAACGTATGCTTTGTACCAACAGAGAATTTTGATTGGCCGTACGGATGTTACGAAAAGAGGCTATGAGGGTTTCGGTCGTACCTCTTTTATAATAAGCGTCCCGAAAAGCCGCACGACTGGTTCCTTTTTGCGTATCGCCTTTCTCCACAAGCCTGTAATAGCCTTGCGATTTCATTGTTTTGAAAAATGCCAAAGCCGCATCGGCCACCGCTTGCCAACGGCTATCCTGACGGTCACCATACCAAGTCAGATATTTGTCGGACGCCTCACCCGGATAATAAGGTTTGGTATCATTAAACAAAGGACTGGCTGCAAAGAGTAACACTCTGACTTTCAACCCCATTGCCGAAGCTTTTGTAACACGACCATACCAATTGTCCTGTTCTCCTTCCGGCAATACCCAAGGCAGATCCGGACATGCCGCCGCATCATCCAACAATTTTACGATAAAATCAACCGTTTCCTGCACCGTAGCACGTGCCGGAAAATTCAGTTCATCCGCACGCAGACTATGGTCAACCAACGGCAGCCCTCCATAATGACGGAACATATTGGCATAAAAAATAGCAACCAGAATCTTTGCCTCAGCTTTCATTCTAGACTTTTCTTCCGCCGACATATCGGGTACTCGGTCTACATTTTCATAAAACAACCAGGCATGACGAATGCCACTCCATGAGCCGAATTCCTTGAAACGGAACTTAGATATATTATTCATTGAGATTGTTCCCGACTGATTGCTATTCTCTACATCAGCGGTATATTTACCCGGATAATAGATTTGTAATTCACCACTATCATTACAATAACCTTGATTCAAGTCTGTCAAGCCTTCGATATTTCCTTTTTTCATAGCAGTAAAGAACTTATCCGTAGAATAGCCATAAGGCAAATAGTCATAACTATTCCATAATACCCTGCGCGCCATTTCGGCTGTCGAGAAGATAGTATCGATCGTTATATCATTACTGGGGGGCTTTTGCAGAAATTTATCTCCCAATGCAAAGTCTTCACAAGAGGACAATGCCAGCAATAGTCCTACTCCTAATAATATATATATTTTTATCCTTTTCATATTTGGTGTCTTTTTTATTAGAAACTAAGTTTTAATCCCAGATTCACCACTTTGATAAGCGGATAGGAAGGATTTAAAGTATTTGTCATTTCGGGGTCCAATACATCCAGGCTGTCGAAAGTCAACAAGTTATATCCTGATAAATAGATTCTCAATTGGTTAACATTCATTTTCTTTACCCAAGCAGCCGGCAATGTATAGCCAATTTCCAAATTCTTCAAACGAAGATAAGAGGCATCGCGCAACCATAAATCGGAAGCCTGATAATTATGTTTCTTATTCTGAAACGAGATGCGGGGAGCTTTCGCCGAATTTCCTTTTTCCGGAGTCCACGCATTATCTACCAAATACTTCAACAGTGATTTATTATTCTGTTCACCAAATGGCTCTCTGTAAATCTGCTGCAACATACGCGACGTTTTTGTCGCACCGGACCAAGTCATGCTTATATCAAATCCCTTATATGAGAGTCCCAGATTAATCCCCCCGGTCAACAGGGGATAAATAGGATAGCCAATAGCCGACTCGTCACGATAGTCTATCACATTATCACCATTCAAATCTTTATATTTCACATCACCCGCATTGGGAGTAAAACCTGTTCCATAATCCGGCATTGTTTTACCTTTCTCCGATGTATAATCAGCTGCCTCTTTCTCCGTAAAATAGCCCTCGAATTTATAACCGAAAGACTGTCCTACCGGCTTTCCCGTTTTTGCCATATAGTCATAAGGTTGCGGAATCTCATCCATAAAAACAATCGTGTTCTTCGCATAAGAAAGGTTGACACCTATATTATATCTGAACTCCTTCAACGAATCTTCCCATTTCACACTGACCTCATATCCCTTATTGTCCACTTTTCCAATATTGGCAGTAGGCAACGTTACAGCTAGATAACCCGGCAGCACTTGTCTTGAAGTGAGAATATCTTTTCGATTTTCAATAAAATAATCAAAGGTAGTTTTGAGACGGTCATCAAAGAAATATAAATCCAAACCATAGTTTTGTTTAGTAGACGTTTCCCAAGTAACATCCGGATTTCCTTTCTTAGCTTCCGACGCGATAATCACATTTTGCGAATTGTTTATACCAAAATTATATCCATAATTATCTCCATTGGCATCATATACGTCCGGCAAATAAAGAAAACGGGATTTATCACTGGTGAGGTCGTTACCGACAACACCTAAAGAAGCACGTATTTTCATGTAGCTCACATAAGGTTTCAGCGGCTTCATAAAGTTTTCCTCTGATATAATCCAGCCCATTGAACCGGCAGGGAACAATCCGAACCGTTTACCCGGAGCAAAATTCTCGGAACCATTGTAACCGACACTAAAGTCCGCCATATAGCGTGTATGATAATCATAAGTGACACGCCCGACGAAACCGACATAGGAACGTGGAATACCAGGCCAATCTCCTTTCGGATAATACTTCATAGACTGGTTATACATAGCCAATGCAGAAACATGATGTGCCCCAAAATCACGTTTATAGTTCAAAGCCGCTTCCATGTACCAGTCTCTGGATTTGCCATATCCTACACTATATCCCAACACTGACTTTTCATGTGTTTTCTTCAAATCAACACTACCATTCTCATTGATGATAGCTTCGTACAAATCTCCATTGCCGGAAGCTCTTGTTTTTTTCTGCGTGACTCCACTGTTATAAGCCCCCTTCAAAGCCAGTTTCAGCCCTTTTGTTACAAAATCCAACTTCTGTTCCAATACAAAGTCAAAATTCAATGTATTCCCCAGTGAATTGGCATAGCCTTTCCCATAGAAATTTTGTAAAGGATCTGCCAGACTTCCCATTGTCGGGGGGATAATCGTCGGATCAGTCTTTATACGTTTCCCGTCAACGATACCCGCACCTGCAAAGGGCGGAGCCTCATATATTTCCCTAAACAGATTTATCAGGTCTGTGGAAGAACCATTGTTATAATTCGGCGTACGTGTATCGTTCAACCGTCCTCCCAGATTGATCCTCATGGTGGTGGTCTTTGTCACGTCTATATCCAAGTTGATACGATAATTATAACGGTTGTATTTATAATTACTGTCATAATCTGTTTCATAAGTCTTAAACAGTCCATCTTGCGTAAATACTCCCAATGATGCAAAAAAGCGCACCGCCTTCGCACCGCCCGATATGGTAAAATTGTGTTGTGTTTGTAAAGCCGACTTCTTAATCAACATATCCGCCCAATCGACATCCGGATAAGCCAATAAATTATTGCGGTTTTTGAATCCCTCAAGAACTTTCGGTCCGAAAGCCAAATCCTCTTCTTTTATGCCACTGGCAAGCTGTGCCTGGTTGTACACGCTTGCATACTCGTAACTATCGGCAAATTCGGGAATACGTGTCGGCATTTGCAAGCCGAAAGAGGTTGAAAAGCTCATCTTCGTTTTACCTTCCTGACCGCGTTTCGTAGTTACCAAAATAACACCATTAGCACCGCGTACACCAAATACTGCCGTAGCAGAAGCATCTTTCAGTACCGTAATATCTTCTACCTCATTCGGATCGAGCTGCCCGAACGAACGTTCCACACCATCTACCAATATCAATGGTGATGACAGTCCCTCCGACAAAGAACCGACACCACGTACATAAAGCGTGGCATCGTCCGCTCCCGGCTGTCCGGAACTTTGTACACTGGATAGTCCGGTCACCTTACCGGTCAACGCATTTGTGATACTTCCTGCCGGAGTCTTCAGAATCTCATCCGCATTTACGGAAGATATAGCTCCTGTAATAGTCACCTTTTTAGTCGTACCATAAGCAATCACCTGCACTTCCTGAAGACTGGTCACATCTTCATTCAAAGAAATCTTCAGTTCGGATGCCCCATCGTAAACGATTTCTTTATCTTTATAACCGATAAACGAAACCACAATCTTAGCCCCTACCCGGAGTTTTAATTTAAATTTACCGTCCAAATCGGTAATCACACCATTCTGTGTTCCTTTCACAAATACCGTAGCACCAATAACGGGTCCCATATCATCAGACACCGTTCCAACTACAAGCTTCTCTTTTGTTTGCTGTGCAACAGCCGCTATCTCGGAACGTACATCATTCCCCAACGCCCTGCCGAAATGCATTACCAATAGAGCCAGCACCACTAACCAAGTCTTGTTTCTCATAAGCAAAAACTTAAATAAACGTTACTTTCAAATTTGTTTTTTATTTCTTCTTTATATCTCCACTTCCCGCTGTTTATCATTCTTCGGGAAAATTTAATCGTATATCATCGATATAGCATTTGTATACTGAATGTTCGGATAGTGTCACGCCTGCTCCGTAAGTAGGCATAATGGCCAAGCCGCGGACACCTTCTTTAAAAAGCTCCAGTTTCCAACTGCTTACCACCTCAGGATCAAAAACAAACCGACAATCCACCCAACTGTTTTCCTGAATAAAGTCCAACACAACATCTTCCAATACAAGACCTTCATCCTGTTTAAAGTCATTGATAGTATTGAACTCAGAAAGTAACTTCACGCAAAGTTTTTGTCTGCTTGCAGAAGCGCTTCCTGTCCAGGTTGTTTTTCCTATCACATTCGCCGGCTGGTAAATTTTAAAGCTGATACTTCGCAATCCTCTCACCTGAACCGGTTGGGTAAACATGATTTTGATGCCATAATTCTGCGCTTCCATCGACTGATAGCTCAGCACACGCCCCGACCGATTACCGGAACCCTGAACCGGATTATTAATGACTTCGTAATCATAATTCCACCGGGGGAGATAATCAAATTCTTCTTTGGCATTTCCTTTATTGCCAAAACGAAAAAAATAGGGTGAAGTCTTTTCCGACTCAAAATCACCGACCAGCACTTCGTCGAACGGTCGGTCGGTTGCCGTTCCTCCTCCCCCATCATCGGGTTCTCCCGAGACGTCTTCTTTTGAACAAGCCGCAAAGACCGAAAACAGTAGTACTGTCAGTAGCTGAAACTTAATTCTGTTTTTCATATTATTCAAGCATTAATTTAAAACTTCCCGCTCGCATTATTATCTGTTGCAAGACAGGCCTTAGTAAACACAATGCAAATAAAAAGGGAAATAGAGAATAACGCTTTCGTTTATACAGCATACATCACCGATAATCGTATTTCGGATAATATATGCTATAATCTGTACAATTCTAGTACATTTTCAGAAGACAAACAGATAAGAATCAAGCCTGCGTACTTATTTCTTTGCAGAAGTTTTTCTGTAGCTCTGAGGAGAAACTCCATAAAAGTTTTTAAAACATTGACTGAAATAACGTGGAGAATTAAAGCCTAGTTTATAGGAAATCTCCGAGACATTGTATTGTGGTTCTTCCTTTAGCAATCTCAAAGCCTCTTCCAATTTTAGCTTTAGCGTAAATTCATTAGGAGTAAGCCCTACTACTTCTTTTATGCAGGTAAACATTTTGCTGCGCCCCAAGTTCAGTTCCGCCGCCAACATATCCATATCAAAATCCGGATTATCAAAGTTGCGCTTTATTATCTCAACAGCAGTATCCACTAACTTCTTGTCAACAGCAGTCAGCCCGCCGACCTCTTGTGTCGGTATTTTCTCTACATGAGCCATTTTCTTTAATAGCGACTGCCTATTTTTCAACAAATTGCCGCAACGTGTCAGCAGCAATTTCACATTGAAAGGTTTGATGATATAGTCATCCGCACCAAACATATATCCCTCAACCATCTGTTCTGTTGAGTTCTGTGCCGTAAGAAGCACTACCGGTATATAAGATAATTCAATGCTATTCTTTATTTTATAGCACAAATCTTTTCCCGACATGACGGGCATCATCACGTCACTCAATATAATATCCGGCTGCAACTGACAGGCCATATCAAACCCTTCCTGTCCATTTGTCGCTTTACAGACATGATAAGCAGACGAAAATACCTGTTCCAGCATATCAAGAATTTCCAAATCATCCTCAACCAACAGTATGGTGGGTCTATCCTTCATTTCTTCCTTCCTATCATCACCATCTGTATCCGAATCAATTTGATTCTCCATATCTTCGTCAATAATAACTTGCAACTCTGAATCGGAAACCATAAACCCTACATCTTCATGTTTCAACTCTTCCGGAGTAAAATGCGCATTGCCTATAGGCAGATATATTTTAAATATACTTCCTTTATCTACCTCACTATTCATTTCCATGCGTCCTTTGTGAGATTCGACAATTCCTTTGGTCAAAGCCAGCCCGATGCCTGTCCCGATCCTCATTCCTGTATTATTGTCAGCTTGATAAAAACGTTCGAATATATGAGTCCATTCCTCCTCAGGGATACCGCATCCGGTGTCTTCCACTACTATTTCTACCATTTGTTGCAACTTTCTTACCCCCACTTTTATATTCCCGCCTTTATCCGTATACTTGAAGGCATTGGACAAAAGATTAAATACAACTTTCTGCATTTGCACCGGGTCGAACCAGACATCTATATGTTTGTCGACATCCTCAAAAACATACTTGATACGTTTCCTCTTAGCAAACTCGTCAAAAGACAAATAGATTTCTTTCACAAACTCGACCACATCCTTTTGCACAACTTTCAATTTCAAAAAGCCCTGTTCCTGTTTACGGAAGTCAAGTAACTCCGTAATCAGATTCCGAAGATGCATGCCATTTTTATGTACCCGCAACAACTGTTTTTGCACAGAAGAAGAAAACTGGTTCAACTGCAACAAAGTCTCTATCTGACCAATAATCAATGTCAACGGTGTTCTGAACTCATGAGAGATATTCGTAAAGAACCGCAGTTTCATCTGGTTCAGTTCCGCAATACGCTCTTTCTCCGCTTTTTCTTTTTCCAAGGAAAGAGACAAAATCTTGCGTGTCATCTTCACTCTCCAGATCCAATAAACGACCATAAAAGTACACGCTACATACATCATCCAAGCCCATAGTGTATAATACCAGGGAGTATCTATCGTTATCACCAAAGCTATCTCCTTACATTGGTGCTCATTCAGTGAGTTTGCCGTTTCACGTACTTTCAATACATAGCGTCCGGGCGAGAGGTTGGTATAATGCAAACTGGTCTGTGTAGTCAGAATCCAATCATTATCGAATCCTTCCAGTTTATATTGATACCAAGTATTCCGCAAAATATCCACATAGTTGGAACTGGAGAAATTGACAATCAAATTATTCTGTTTGGGTGACAACTTCAGTTCATGCGTAAAAGGCAAAGACTCCTGCAATATTCCTGATTTATCCTTGGGATATATCTTTGTATTATTGACCAGCAAATCAGAGAAATAAAATCCGGAGGTACCGTCATCGTCCACATACAAATCTTCCTCACGGAAAGAAACCATCCCATCCACTCCGCCGACAAAGATCTGCTCATCTCTGCTTACAAAAATACCGCAACCGTCGGCAACAGCAGAAATGCCACCTTTTATGCCCAACTCAATAGAGTGAACTGATTTTGTCAGTGGAGAAAAAACCGTCAGTCCCTTATCACTGGTGATTAGCAAGTTACCTTTAGGAGATTCTGCCAAATTATAACAATAATTGCTCAACATATTATTGTTTTCCACTGTATAGGCAACCCATTTATCAGACACGTAGTCGTAAGTCAGCAGTCCGCCTCCCAAAGTTGTCATGTATACTAATCCGTCGGTCCCTTCCAATATCTTCGTAATTCTGCATTTTATACCGGGACTATCCGGTTCTATCCTCTTAATCTTCTCAGGAGTGCCCAGATGTATCCGAAACAGGTTTGTCCGGGTAGCCAACCACACATTATCTTTAGAATCTATTTCAAAGGTCAGAAACAGATCCGCATTATTAAGCAATTCAAATTCATTGGTATCCGGTTCCAATACCCAGAATCCGTTACGGGCAGATACATACAATTTGTCATCTCTGAAGAGTATCTGATAGATGATTTCGTCGGGGCCGTTCCCTGCTGTCCCATTCTCGGTAATGTAATTATAAAAACGTTTTGTACGCCGGTCATACCGGCTCATTCCCCCAGTATAAGTTCCGACATAAATATACCCGCGCTTTTCATCGTAAGCTATCGTTTTCGCATTATTATGAAGAATCGAGCCGGGATCTGATGCTGTATAATAGTTGAACTCTCCGGACTTTCTGTTCAGGCAATTGATACCGCCACCATCGGTACATATCCATAGGGTTCTGTCCTCATCTTCAAGCATACTACTCACAAAAGGAAAGTTCAGACAGTCATTCCGCAACTTGTCGTAAGCATAGTAATAAAAAACATCTTTGGTCTGATTGAAATAATTGATTCCTCCATAATATGTGCCAATCCAGATTGTTCCCTGGCGGTCTTTATACAAAGAAAAGACAGAAGAGTGCGTCAAAGTGCCGGGACGGTTTTCGGAAGTAAAAGAACGGTACGTATCTGTATAAGGGTTATAGACTTGTAATCCGTTGAAAGTACCAAACCAGATATTCTGTTGTTCGTCTTCTACCAATTCACGTATCTGGTTACTGATAACCTGCTTGTCCGATACCGGAACTTTACGTAACTTTCCGTCACGCTTTATATGGTATAGTCCCTGCATGCGGGAAGCAATCCACAGTTCATCTCTGCTACTCCGGAATATACGATATATTTCCACAGCAGGCAGTAGACACCTAATGTCGCCTTTTTCCTTAAGATAAAGCCCGTTGGATGTACCAATCCACAATTTACCATCTTCGACAAGCATAGATGTGATACGTTCTAGATTCAGTTTATATACAAAATCCAACATCTCTGTCTTATCGTTATACCGAAACAGGGAATCACGCACTGTACACCATACTTCACCTTGGAAAGTATCTATTGCTCCCACATTGCTTTTCCGCAAAGTAGAAAAAGTTTCATTCCGGATATCATATTTCACCAATGCACGTTCCACACGCATAAATACATCACCATTCCTGTCTCCGACAATCCTGTTCACTTCATTACCGGAAAGGTATCTGTCCATTACTTGCTGTTCTTCCGCTATCTCCCGTTTGAACTGCATCATCTGTTTTCCGTCGTAAACATTCACACCTTCACGTGTGCCAAACCACATCCTTCCCAATGTATCTTGAAAAATTGCCAGTACAGATGGCTGGGACAATCCATCTTTCATTCCCAAAGTCTTGAAGTTTTGAGCAGATATATAAGGTATAGAATAGCAAAGTAAAAAAAGAGTCATAAACGAGAGACATATATATTTTCGCACCATTTGTATTGTCGTTTTAAGGTTCTCAAATAATGGATACGCACATCAGTATCCGAATACAAAGACACTACAAATCTAATAAAATTAAGGTATAGTTTTGTACGATTATAGAGATAAAATAATCCATAATACAAAAAACACAGATAAATCAATAAAGAAAAGACAATAGTCACCCACCGTATTTCCGGTTTTCCATATCTTTGTCCCGCAAGAATCTATATACAACAACTTTAAATAAACACTCACATGAAATTTGTTTGTCGCATCATCCTCTTTTCACTATTGATTCTGGGGACATCCACAACAGTCGCAACAGAAAGCAGTCAGAACGTAATCAAAACGTCCTCTCTTTCCGTGCAAGATGAATTCGAAACTTTGATGGAGAAAATTAGGGAAGACTTTGCACAAAATCCACTTATTGATGAAGTTTTAAACAAGTACGATACCAACAAAGGATGTTTCACCGACGTAGACTACAGCCGCCGCGACCGCACCAATTGGGAACCTCTCACCCACATAGACCGATTGTATGATTTTGCTTTTGCCTATACCAATCCGCAGAACACTTACTATCAAAACGAGGATATTTACAATAAAATAGTGAAAGGACTGGAATATTGGTATGAACGTAATCCGCACTGCAACAACTGGTGGTACAACCAGATTGCCGAGCCACAGAAAATCGGCATATTGCTTGTACAGATGCGCATCGGCAAAAAACAGATTCCATCCGCACTGGAAACTAAAACCCTGCAACGCATACGTAAAGAAGGCGGAGATCCTGCCAAATGGACGGGCGCCAACCGGACAGACATCGCGCTCCACTGGATTTACCGCTCATGCCTGGAAAAGAACGAAACCGACTTGAAAACAGCTCTCGATAATGCTTACAGCCCGATAGAATATACAGTTAAAGAGGGGTTCCAACATGACAACTCTTACTTCCAACATGGGGTACAGCTTTATATCGGCGGATATGGGGATGAAATCTTGAAAGGAACCACCCAAGTAGCCATGTACACTCAAGGAACCCGATATGCGTTGAGCACTGAAAAGATACGGATTCTGAGCAAATTCATGCGCGGGACTTATTATCAGACCATACGCGGACAACATATGCTTTTCGACGTACTGGGTAGAGGAATAAGCCGGAAAGACATTACCGACAAAAGCGCTACCGCCCTGTTTGCCAAACGAATGATTGTTCTCGACCCGGAACATGCCGATGAATATAAGGCTATTATCGCACGTCTGAAAGGTGAGCAGCCTGCCGAATCTAAATTGCAGCCACTGCACACACATTATTTCCGGGGAGATTATACCCTGCACGTACGTCCCGGTTATACCTTCGACGTCCGCATGGTATCCACCCGCACGATGCGTTGCGAATACGGCAACGGGGAAAACCTAAAGACTTATTTCCTGTCGGACGGATGCACCAATATAGTAACACAAGGAAACGAATACGCCAATATCCTTCCTGTATGGAACTGGTGCAGAATCCCCGGAACGACCGCTCCGCAACTGGATACGATTCCGATGGCTGCAAGCGACTGGCAGACCAGGGGGACATCGACTTTTGCTGGCGGCGTATCCGACAGTATCTACGGAGTATCAGCCTATGCCTACATGGATAACTATGCCGGAGTCAATACCGGTGCTAAAAAAGCATGGTTCTTCTTCGATAATGAAGTGGTATGCTTAGGAGCAGGAATCAATTCTACTTCTCACGCGCCTATATACACTACAATCAACCAATGCCTGCTGAACGACAAGAATATACTAGTATCACAGGACAAGAAACAAACAGCTATAAAGAAAGGAGAATTTTCCTACGATTCTCCCGACTGGACTTTACATAACGGAATCGGATATATTTTCCCCCAAGGCGGGCGGATATACCTGAACAATGAGCAACAAACAGGCTCATGGTATGACATTAACCATACCGAATCGAAAGAAATCCAACACCGGGAAGTCTTCACTCTTGGATTTGACCACGGGACTACCCCTCACAACGCCACCTATGCATATATCATAATACCGGGGATAACTTCTGCCCGGCAGATGGAAACATACAATAAAAAGAATCCTGTTGAAATCCTTGTCAATACGGATTCGATGCAGATTGTAAGACACAAAAAGCTGAATATCTGGCAAATGGTATTTTATAGGAAAGGAACTTTCACTCATAAGGAGATTACTGTAAAGGTGGACAAAGCATGTACACTAATGCTCAAAAACATCTATCAGAACAATGCGGAACTGCATATTGCCGACCCTGCACAAAGCCAGTCGTGTGTCAAAGTAGATGTATGTATTCCCAAGGTTTCCAAAGATACCCGAAGCATCCTATGTGATTTTGAAAATACCGGCATCTATGCCGGTGCATCCAAGAAATACCTTCTTTACAAGAAACAATAATCCATTTGAGTTCCAGATAATCCCCTTGTCAGTATGCTCTGGCGAGGGGTTATTCTCACTCTTACGAGAAAAAATACTCATGCCTATGAGAAAATTTTCTCATAGGCATGAGTATTTTTTCTCATAGGGGTGAGAATGGTTGAGAAAAAACACAGGCTGATAATTTGTATAGAGGAAGAATGTTCTTTATTACATCTGTTTATTGGATTATATCATCGAAAACAGCTATATTTGCTACATAATTCAAGATATTTTATCTCCAAACGAATTTAAACAGCAGATAATGAGCCCAGCCGTCATATCTATTACTATTGTGGCATACTTTATAATCCTGTTCACTATTTCTTATATAGCAGGACGCAAAGCTGACAATGAAGGATTCTTTGTAGGGAACCGTAAATCAGCTTGGTATATTGTTGCCTTTGCCATGATCGGTTCCACAATCTCCGGGGTTACTTTTGTCTCTGTTCCGGGCATGGTACAGGCAAGCAGCTTTTCTTATCTGCAAATGGTACTGGGATTTATCGTCGGACAGATTATCATAGCGTTTGTGCTCGTTCCTCTCTTTTATCGTATGAATCTAGTTTCCATTTACGAATATCTGGAAAACAGGTTCGGAAGTTCATCCTATAAGACGGGAGCCTGGTTTTTCTTTATTTCCAAAATGCTGGGAGCAGCCGTCCGACTCTTTCTCGTATGCCTGACATTGCAACTGCTTATCTTCGAACCTTTTCATCTCCCGTTCTTGCTGAATGTCATCCTAACCGTATTTATCGTATGGCTCTATACATTCCGCGGCGGGGTGAAGTCATTGATATGGACAGATGTCCTGAAAACATTCTGCCTGGTAGTTTCGGTCGTTCTCTGTATCTATTATATCGCTTCCAGCCTGCATCTGAATTTCAGCGGTCTGGTCACTACGATTTCGGACAGTGACTTCTCCAAGACGTTCTTTTTCGATGATGTCAATGACAAGCGGTATTTCTTCAAGCAATTTCTGGCAGGGGTATTCACCGTCATTGCCATGAACGGGCTAGACCAGGATATGATGCAGCGCAATCTCAGTTGCAAGAACTTCCGGGATTCACAGAAAAACATGATTACAAGCGGCATTTCGCAGTTCTTTGTCATTCTGCTTTTCCTGATGCTGGGAGTATTGCTTTATACTTTTACAGCGCAGCAGGGTATTGAGAATCCGGGAAAAAGCGATGAGCTATTTCCGATGGTCGCTACCGGAGATTATTTTCCCGGTATAGTCGGGATATTGTTCATTATCGGGTTGATAGCTTCCGCCTATTCTGCGGCAGGCTCTGCCTTGACAGCACTGACTACTTCCTTTACCGTAGATATTCTACATGCACAGAAAAAAGGGGAAGCCGCACTCAGTAAGATACGAAAGCATGTACATATCGGTATGGCAGTCGTCATGGGAGCGGTTATTTTCGTTTTCAATCTGCTGAACAATACCAGCGTGATTGACGCGATTTACACGTTGGCAAGTTATACGTACGGACCTATTTTAGGGTTGTTTGCTTTCGGCATCTTCACCAAGAAACAAGTTTATGATAAATATATCCCGTTGGTAGCTATCGCTTCCCCTGCACTTTGCTATATCCTGCAAAGAAATTCGGAAGTCTGGTTCAACGGTTACCAAATCAGTTACGAGTTGTTGATTATCAATGCCCTGTTCACATTCCTCGGACTTTGTTTGTTCATCAAAAGACAAGACAAAGAAACATCTTTCACAACTCATACTACAAAACAAGAAATAAAATAATGAAAGCAACAATCAACTGTTTTCTTCCTTTCAGCAGGTTGGAAGAAACGATACAGACGGTTAAGGAGTTACGTGCATCGGCGCTGGTAGACACGATTTATTTATTGGCATCACCGATTACCAATGTCTGCATCCCCGGATGCGAACTCATTTCTGTAGAGAAAATGCAATCTACACAAGCGATGCGAGCCATTGCCGAACACTCCGATAAAGCATATACTTTAGTTTATACTAAACGCACTGCGCTGCGACTGGGCATGTTCGCTCTTGAAAGAATGGTTCAGGTCATGGAAATGACTCAAGCAGGTATGGTCTATGCAGACCATTACCAACAGATGAACGGTGTGCAAAAACCTGCTCCGGTCATTGACTACCAACCCGGCAGTCTGCGTGACGACTTCGATTTCGGTTCGGTATTACTGTTCAATGCCAACACATTCAAGGAAGCGATAAAAGATACGGAAGAGGAATATCAATATGCAGGCTTGTATGATTTGAGACTTAAAACATCCCAAAAGAGCAGACTGGTATATATCAACGAATATCTATATACCGAAGTAGAAAGCGACAAGCGAAAAAGCGGTGAGAAGCAGTTCGATTATGTAGACCCTAAAAACCGTCAGGTACAGATTGAAATGGAACAGGCATGCACCGAGCATTTGAAAGCAATCGGCGGATATCTTTATCCCAACTTCTGTCCCGTAGACTTCTCTTCCCATACTTTTGAATATGAAGCTTCTGTTATTATACCTGTACGCAACCGCATTCGCACAATCAAAGATGCCGTATGCTCGGCACTGAACCAGCAAACGACCTTTCCGTTCAATGTCATTGTCATCGACAACCATTCGACAGACGGAACCTGTGAAGCTCTACGTGAACTTAGTTCGGACAAGCGGCTGATTCACGTCATTCCCGAAAGAGATGATCTCGGTATAGGCGGATGTTGGAATGTAGGTATCCATCACGAGAAATGCGGAAAATTTGCCGTCCAACTGGATAGCGACGACGTGTATAAAGACGAACATACGCTGCAAATTATGGTTAATGCTTTCTATGAACAGAATTGCGCGATGGTTATCGGCACTTACATGATGACGGACTTCAACATGAACGAGATAGCTCCCGGCATCATCGACCATAAAGAATGGACACCCGATAACGGACGGAATAACGCCTTGCGCATTAATGGACTGGGAGCACCGAGAGCTTTTTATACTCCTATTCTTCGGGAAATCAATGTGCCGAACACAAGTTACGGAGAGGACTATGCACTCGGCCTGAGAATCTCACACGACTATCAAATCGGGCGGGTGTACGATGTCGTCTACCTCTGTCGCCGTTGGGAAGGTAATTCGGATGCCGCGTTGCCTGTTGAGAAAGTCAATCGGAATAATCTATACAAAGACCGGCTCCGTACGTGGGAATTGGAACAGCGCATCCTGCAACAAAAAACGACATTAGAGAATTTTCAGCAGGAAATCGAACAGTTATTCCAAAAGCAGACCCTTTCATGGGAACTTGCCAAAGAGAATTATCGGACATTGGAACAATATAAAAAGCAAAAAAGAGATCTCTCCAAATGGATAGGCAAGACCCTCATAGAAGCAGGTGCGTTCCTTAACCCGAAACGTATTCTTTCGGCTACGGCACAAACAGATACTGCCTCTGTTCACTCACGACCTTGTTTCCTCTGCCAGAAAAACCGTCCGCAAGAACAAGAATTCCTCAGCTATAAGAATTATCAGATACTGGTCAACCCCTACCCCGTATTTAAACACCACTTCACCATCGCGGACAAAGAACACCGCCCACAATCCATAGCAGGATATTTTGATGACATGATAGAATTTACCGACATCATGAGAGAGTACTTCCTCATGTATAACGGGCCGGAATGTGGTGCTTCCGCTCCCGATCATGCCCATTTTCAAGCCTGTACAAAAGAAGAATATATGGCTGGAATTTCTTACGATCTCTCCAACGATTGTACGGATTTAATAGACGACGATCAGTTACAAATAAATTATGTATGCGCACCGGCCAGCTTAATCAATGTTCAAGCGGATAGTAAGGAAACAATGTCAAAGACCTTTCATTTGATTTACGACATTTTATCCGCCGATAGCAACGGCAAGGAACCCATGATGAATATTCTTGCCTGGTATGGCTCGGAATGCACCAAAGATTTTTTGGGAGATAACTACGAAGACGAACTTGAAACCGCAACCAGATACCCTTACAAATGCTGCATCTTCTTACGCAGCAAACACCGTCCTGACTGCTATTTCGCAAAAGGAAACGAACAAATTCTCATCAGTCCTGCTATTGCTGAAATGAACGGCATATTCCCTATAGTACGCGAAGAGGATATGGAGAAACTAACTTCTGAAAAGGTATATGATATCTATCAGGAAATATCCATATCGAAAGAAAAGCTGCAAGAAATAACAGAACGTATTAAAGCCGCATTATGACAGAGCCGCAAATAGCAGTTGGCATTCTTTCCGGAAAAGAGATTAACTTCTCTTTCCCGGGAAAATTTATCTCTTCGGATGGAATGGCTATTTCCGGAATACAGCAAGCCGTTTATCGAAATGGGAAAGTCTGTTGGCAAAAAAAAGAGTATGACGAACTTTCCTTTAGTCCCCAACAGGATATTACGTTCCAACAGGATATCATACCCCAACAAGATATCACTCCCCAACAGGATACTTCTTCTTTCTTTGAACTGCAAGACGTAACCATTGGCATCAACTTCCATTGGGAACGTAAAGAAGTGCAAAGGTTCAAAGGTGAACTGAAGATTATCATCGAAAATGACAAGCTGACCGCCATCAATATAATTTCTATCGAGGATTATCTCACCAGCGTGATTTCATCAGAGATGAGCGCAACGGCCTCTTTAGAGCTGTTGAAAGCACATGCAGTTATCTCCCGAAGCTGGCTGTTGAATAAATTAAAAATTGAGAATGAAAAATTAAAAAATAAGATGCAACCGGACAGCGCAGCCATTTCTCAATTCTCAATTCTCAATTCTCAATTTATCAAATGGTACGACCATGAAGCCCACAAGAACTTTGATGTATGTGCCGACGACCATTGCCAGCGTTATCAAGGAGTTACACGTGCCTCAACTCCGCAGGCTGTTGAGGCTGTTTCCGCTACACGGGGTGAAGTACTTATGTATGAAGGAAAGATTTGTGACGCCCGCTTTTCCAAATGTTGCGGCGGCGCTTTTGAAGAATTCCAGAACTGCTGGGAGAATGTAAGGCATCCCTATCTTATCGGACAGCGGGACAGCCAAACAGAAAACAAACTTCCTGACCTGACCGTAGAAGCTGAAGCCGACAAGTGGATACGTACTTCGCCCGTTGCATTCTGCAACACACAGGACGAGAAGATACTCAGTCAGGTTTTAAATAACTACGACCAGGAGACTGCGGACTTCTATCGTTGGAAAGTCAGCTATTCCCAAGAAGAACTGTCCGAACTGATTCACAAACGCTCGGGTATTGATTTCGGGAAGATTATAGATTTAATTCCCGTAGAAAGGGGAACGTCCGGTCGTCTCGTCCGACTGAAGATAGTAGGTACGCTACGCACACTCACCATCGGAAAAGAGTTGGAAATACGCCGCACGCTATCGACTTCTCATCTTTATAGTTCTGCTTTCGTTGTGGATAAGGAATACAAATCCCGCTTTATCCTCACCGGTGCCGGATGGGGACATGGAGTGGGGCTTTGCCAGATTGGTGCTGCCGTAATGGGAGAACAAGGTTATAAATACGAAGAGATACTATCTCACTACTACCCCGGTAGTATGATTGAGAGACAATATAAATAAAATCAGACTGATGCTATGACAACGCCAACCATAAACAAAAATCCCTGGAGCTGGATTCCAACCCTCTACTTTGCAGAAGGGCTGCCCTATGTAGCGGTAATGACTATTGCCGTCATCATGTACAAGCGCCTGGGATTATCCAATACGGAAATAGCCTTATATACTTCCTGGCTTTATCTCCCCTGGACTATCAAGCCTTTGTGGAGTCCTTTCGTTGATTTGGTAAAAACGAAGCGTGCCTGGGTTATTGCCATGCAAGGACTCATTGCTGCCGGATTTGCAGGGATAGCCTTTTTTATCCCTACGCCTCATTATGTGCAGTTCACTCTTGCCTTTTTCTGGCTGTTGGCGTTCAGTTCGGCTACGCATGACATTGCAGCGGACGGTTTCTATATGCTCGGGCTCAATAACAAAGAGCAATCTTTTTTTGTTGGTATCCGAAATACATTCTACCGGCTTGCTAATATCTTCGGACAAGGTATTCTTGTGATGCTGGCAGGGTGGTTGGAAACATCACAAAACAATATTCCCCTGGCATGGAGCATTACATTCTACTTTATGGCGGGATTATTTCTTGCCCTTACTATCTACCACCGTTTTATTCTCCCCCATCCCGCTTCCGACACTAAACGTCCGGGGCTGACAGCGGGAAAGTTACTAGAAGATTTTCTCCTGACTTTCGTCACTTTCTTCAAGAAGAAGCATTTGGGGCTTATGTTCTTTTTCCTGCTCACCTACCGGTTGGGAGAATCGCAATTAACCAAAATAGCCTCTCCTTTCCTGCTCGATACTACGGATAAAGGCGGGCTGGGATTATCGACGGCAACAGTCGGAATGATTTACGGTACGATAGGCGTTATAGCCCTGTTAGTCGGGGGAATTATCAGCGGCTTCCTTGTGTCACGCGACGGATTCAAGAAATGGATACTCCCCATGGCACTAGCTATCAACCTGCCGGATATTTTATACGTATGGATGGCTGCCACCACTCCGGATAATCCGCTGTTTATATCCATCTGTGTAGCTATCGAGCAACTGGGCTACGGTTTCGGCTTCACAGCTTATATGCTTTATCTGATTTATATTGCGGAAGGCGAGCACAAGACTGCCCATTATGCTATCGGAACGGGATTTATGGCACTGGGCATGATGATTCCGGGAATGCCCGCAGGCTGGATACAGGAACATACCAGCTACACCAGCTTCTTTATCTGGGTATGTATCTGTACCATACCCGGCATTATCGCCTCATTAATGATTCGCAACCGACTGGATGATTCTTTTGGAAAGAAACAATAAACAATTTACTTAATAACTTAACACATTAACAAGTAACAGTCATGAATGTAACAAGTAACAAACGCCTGTTGGCACTCGATGTAATGCGGGGCATTACCATCGCTGGAATGATTCTGGTGAATAATCCGGGGTCTTGGGGATACGTATATCCCCCTCTTAAACATGCTCAATGGAACGGTCTTACCCCCACAGACCTGGTTTTCCCTTTCTTCATGTTTATCATGGGAATCTCTACCTACATCTCACTCAGAAAGTATAACTTCACGTTCAGTACCCCCGCTGCCCTGAAGATTATCAAGAGAACGATTGTCATTTTCCTTATCGGAATAGCCATCAACTGGTTTGCCTTGCTTTGCTACCACCACGACCCGCTTCCTTTTGCCCAAATCCGGGTTTTAGGAGTGATGCAACGGCTTGCTCTTTGCTACGGAGCATCCGCATTAATTGCCTTGCTTATCAAACACAAGTATATCCCCTATCTGATTTTTGTATTATTAGCAGGCTACTTTATCATTCTTATCACCGGCAACGGCTTTGCCTACAACGAAACGAACATTCTTTCCATTGTAGACCGCAGCATCCTGGGAGACGCACACATGTATCAGGACAACCACATAGACCCGGAAGGACTTCTCAGCACTATCCCTTCCATCGCACACGTACTGATAGGTTTCTGCGTCGGCAAACTATTGATGGAAGTCAAAGACATTCGCGAAAAACTCGAACGGCTCTTCCTTATCGGAACTATCCTCACTTTCGCAGGTTTCCTGCTCAGCTATGGATGCCCGTTCAACAAAAAGATATGGTCACCGACTTTTGTCCTGGTCACTTGCGGACTGGGCTCGAGCCTGTTGGCTTTGCTTGTCTGGATTATCGATATAAAAGGATATAAGAAATGGAGCCATTTCTTCGAGTCTTTCGGAGTGAATCCGCTCTTTATCTATGTGCTGGCAGATGTTCTCGCCATCCTGCTAGGCGTCATTACCGTCACTTACCAGGGAGAAAGCACTTCCTTGCAGCAAGCCTTTTATGCCGGCATCCTGCAACCCATTTTTGGAAACGAAGGGGGCTCACTAGCTTATGCCATACTGTTCGTGCTGCTCAACTGGGCAATAGGATATATACTATATAAAAAGAAAATATACATTAAGATATGATACTGATTGCAGACAGCGGTTCTACCAAGACCGACTGGTGTGTCGTACTCAACGACACACCTATCAAACGAATCGGAACGAAAGGGCTTAACCCTTTCTTCCAATCGGAAGAGGAAGTTCAACAAGAACTGACACATTCTCTCCTGCCACAACTACCGGAAGGGACGATTAACTCCGTCTATTTCTACGGTGCAGGTTGTACCCCCGAAAAAGCCCCTGTCATCCGACGGGCTATTGCCGACAGTTTACCCATTGTCGGGAATATCAAAGCCTATTCGGATATGTTGGCTGCCGCCCGCGGGTTATGCGGACACGAGGCAGGCATTGTCTGTATTCTGGGAACCGGTTCCAACTCCTGCTTTTACAATGGAGAAGAGATTGTCAATAACGTCTCGCCATTGGGATTCATTTTAGGCGACGAGGGAAGTGGCGCAGTACTGGGGAAATTGTTAGTAGGTGATATTCTGAAAAATCAGCTCTCACCTGCCGTAAAGGAAGCATTTCTCAAACAATTCGACCTGACAGCTCCCGAAATCATCGACCGGGTTTACCGTCAACCTTTCCCAAACCGCTTTCTGGCAAGCCTTTCTCCTTTCATTGCCCAGCATCTGGAAGAACCGGGTATCCGTCAATTAGTCCTCAATAGTTTCATCGCTTTCCTGCGAAGAAATGTGATGCAATATGACTATGCACAGTATCCGGCACATTTCATCGGTTCGGTAGCTCATTGTTACAAGGAGATATTGCAGGAAGCCGCACGGGAAACGGGAGTCAGCATCGGTAAGATTCTCCAAAGTCCGATGGAAGGATTAATCCGATACCATACCGCTCTGCCCAATCAATTTAGTTTATAATTAGTAGCTTATAATTAGTAAATTGTAATTAGTAAATTGTAATCATCCTGACCCTATGCAGATAACCGAACAAGCATCCCTCTACGACGATTTGGATAAGAAGTCTGTACGAGAAATACTAGAAGACATCAATCGTGAAGACCAAAAGGTGGCATTAGCCGTACAAAAGAGTATCCCGCAGATTGAACAGCTTGTCAGTCTGATTGTCCCCCGTATGAAGCAGGGCGGACGCATCTTTTATATGGGTGCAGGAACAAGCGGTCGCCTGGGAGTGCTGGATGCTTCGGAGATACCGCCGACATTCGGCATGCCGCCCACCTGGATTATCGGATTGATAGCCGGTGGAGACACCGCTCTGCGCAATCCGGTGGAAGGTGCCGAGGACGATATGAACCGGGGATGGGAAGAGCTTGCCGAACATCAGATTAATGATAAGGATACCGTAATCGGCATCGCCGCTTCCGGCACTACACCTTATGTTATCAGTGCTTTGCGGGAAGCCCGCAAACATGGTATCCTGACAGGTTGTATCACCAGTAATCCCGATTCTCCGATGGCGGCAGAAGCGGACGTCGCCATCGAAATGATTGTCGGGCCAGAATATGTGACGGGAAGTTCACGGATGAAATCCGGTACCGGACAGAAGATGATTCTGAATATGATTAGCACTTCGGTGATGATTCAACTCGGACGGGTGAAGGGGAATAAGATGGTGAATATGCAGTTGAGTAATCAGAAGTTAGTGGAAAGAGGAACCCGGATGATTATGGAAGAACTGGGGTTAGACCATGGGCATGCGCAAAAGCTGTTGCTGCTGCATGGTTCGGTAAAGAAGGCGATTGACGCATACAATTCAATATCCAAATTATAATGTAATTGCTACCATTTGTTTATAGATATGTTGTCTAGCAATCTATCTATTCTTTCTCCATAATTAATCTAACCGATTTTCCTCTCCACTGTCGTCATCATAGACAATAACAAATAGAAAAGGATGTTTTTTCTACGTTTCATGGGGTATATTACGGCGATGTAACAAATAGAAAGCCATATGCAACATACAGAATAGCTGTAGTTACGTAGGACTATGGAATAGAATCAAATATTTCACTGATTATGGAGCGGATGCCTTACCTTTGCCATCAGAGAAAACAAATCGTGATTAACCATTTTATTTGTAAACCATGAAGAAGATATTTTTGTCATTGTGTCTGTCGGTCATCAGCCTTTCCGCTTTTTCCGCTGACCAATTTATCGTATTTAAACCGACAGCCAGTCACTTCCCGTTAATAGCGGAAGGAAAAACCTGTCCGATAAGAATAGATGCCAGCGAAGATAAAGGAGTAAGAATGGCAGTAGACAATCTGCAACAGGATTTATTCCGCATATGTGGCATCAAACCTGAAATAACTACGAATACAAACAGTAAACGTACTATTCTGATAGGAACCTGTCAGACGCCCCTGATTCAACAACTATTGTCTTCCGGAAAACTGGATAAGAAAGAGCTGGAAGGTAAAAGGGAAAAATATCTTCTGCAAGTAGTCTCCTCTCCTTGTGAGGGAGTGGACGAAGCACTCGTCATCGCAGGCAGCGACAAGCGGGGAGCCATCTATGGTATCTACGAGCTCTCCAGACAAATGGGAGTATCTCCCTGGTATTGGTGGGCGGACGTGCCTGTCGCCAAACAAAAAAATGTATATGTAAAGCCCGGCATATATACCGACGGTGAACCCAAAGTGGAATATCGGGGCATCTTCCTCAATGACGAATGGCCTTGTCTGGGCAACTGGTCTAAAGAGAAATTCGGCGGATTCAACAGCAAATTCTATAAACATGTTTTCGAATTGGTATTACGTCTGAAGGGTAACTTCATGTGGCCCGCCATGTGGGGAAGCGCATTTTATGATGACGACCCGCAGAATGGGGCATTAGCCGACACCATGGGCATCGTGATGGGAACTTCCCACCATGAGCCGATGGCATTGGCACAACAGGACTGGAAACGCCGGGGCGAGGGAGTCTGGGATTATAACCACAATGCCAAAGGTTTACGTGATTTTTGGACGTATGGGATAGAGCGTGCCAAAGACTGGGAAACAGTTGTCACAATCGGTATGCGCGGAGATGGTGACGAACCGATGAGCGAGGGTTCCAATATTACTTTGTTAGAGAATATAGTCAAAGACCAACGCAAGATTATCGAGAAAGTAACAGGCAAAAAAGCTAAGGAGACTCCGCAGGTATGGGCTCTTTACAAAGAGGTACAGGATTATTATGACAAAGGGATGCGCGTTCCTGACGATGTCACATTGTTGTTGTGTGACGACAACTGGGGGAATGTGCGCAAACTCCCGGGACTGAACGAGAAGCCCCGTGCCGGCGGTTATGGCATGTATTACCATTTCGACTATGTAGGCGCTCCCCGCAATTCCAAATGGATTAATATCAGTCCCATACCACGCGTTTGGGAACAGATGAATCTGACTTATGAGTATGGTGTCCGTAAACTATGGATTGTGAATGTAGGCGACCTGAAGCCAATGGAATATCCCATCACCTTTTTCCTGGATATGGCCTGGAATCCTGAGAAATTCAATGCTGGGAATTTACAGCAACATGTAGAAGATTTCTGCGCACAACAGTTCGGACAAAAATACGCCAAAGAAGCGGCACGCATCCTTTCTCTTTATACAAAATACAACCGCCGGGTCACTCCCGAAATGTTGACTGCCAAGACTTATAGTTTCAATTATGGAGAATGGGAACGTGTAGTAAACGAATATAATACTTTGGCATTAGATGCTCACAATCTAGGGTTCTTATTACCGTCCGAATATAGGGATGCATACGACCAACTTATTTCTTTCCCTGTACAAGCCTGTGCTAATCTGTACAATATGTATTATGCTCAAGCAAAGAACCAAAAGCTAGCTGCCCAAAAGAACCCGGAAGCCAACGAATGGGCAGACAAGGTAGCAGCCTGCTTCCAACGGGATTCTATACTGACTGACTACTATCACAAAGTAATAGCAAATGGTAAATGGAATCATCTTATGAGCCAGACGCATATCGGATATACTTCCTGGAATAATCCGAAGAAGCAGATAATGCCCAAAGTAACCCGTATCCCTGAACGTTCTACCGGTTATGTTTTCAAAGAGATTGACGGATATGTCTCCATCGAAGCCGAACATTTCACCCGTTCAATAGCTGAAGGAGAAACGACCTGGAGCATTATTCCCGATTTTGGGAAAACACTATCGGGCATCACCACACTCCCTGTAACTAAGACACCGGAGAAAATGTATCTGGAATACGATATTGAAATGGAAAAGACAGGGAATGTAAGAGTAGAATTGCTACTTGCCCCTACACTCAATTTCAATGATAACAAAGGATTGAGTTATGCAGTTTGTTTTGATGGCGGCAAAGAACAAATCATTAATTTCAACGGGCACTATAATGGTGAGTTAGGTCAGTGGCAGGCAAATCCGATTATCGAATCCCGCTCCATTCATGAATTGAAGAAGAAAGGGAAACATACTTTACGTATCCGCCCGTTAGACCCGGGAATCGTGATTGAAAAGATTCTGATTCATGCAGGCGGATTGAAACCGAGCTATTTGGGAGCACCGGAAACACTGATTTCCGTTCAATAATCTAATAGATGGTATCGTATATCTGCCAATAATTAAACAGTATGTACTGTTTAATCGTTAATTTTATTGCCTTTAAAGAGAAAATAGACTATTTTTGTTCTCACACTAAAAAGAAAGCAGTAATGGATGCAGCTATAAAGAAAATACCCTACGGGATGACGGACTTCGAGAGAATAATCCGTGAGAACTTTTATTATGTAGACAAGACACAATATATTGCCAAGGTAGAAGAACAAACATCCTATTTCTTTTTTGTTCGTCCCCGCCGTTTTGGCAAGAGCCTGTTTCTGAATATGCTCGGACAATACTATGACATCAACAAGAAAGAACAGTTTGAGGACATCTTCGGAGAGTTATATATAGGCAAGCATCCTACACCCAACCGCAATAAATATCTGATTCTGACACTCAACTTCAGTAGCGTAGCCGCTGATATGGAAAAATTGGAAGAGACATTCAATACCTATTGCCAAATAGTAATGAAGGGATTTGCAGAAAGAAATACTCATTTACTAGGCAAAGAGGTTGTTGAAAACATACGTGGATTGAATACGGGAGCGGCTATACTTGGCTCACTGTGCCAAAGTGCACAAAGCAAGGGACAGAAAATATATCTTATCCTTGACGAATATGACAACTTTGCCAACAATATTCTGATAGATTATGGCAACGAACGTTACCGAAGCATTACTCACGGAAACGGATTCTTTCGCGGTTTTCTCAAAGTGGTGAAAGACTATTCAAGTTCGGTAATCGAACGCATCTTCCTCACCGGAGTCAGCCCCGTGACAATGGACGACCTCACCAGCGGATTCAATATTGCAGACAATTATAGCAATAATTCCGCATTTAATAATATGATTGGTTTTAATGAACAGGAAGTACGTGCGCTGATAGATTACTATAAAAGTCAGGTGGAACTGCCTCATACCACAGACGAACTGATAGAAATCATGAAACCATGGTATGACAATTATTGTTTTTCTACAGAATCACTGCACGAGCCTTCTATGTATAACTCCGACATGGTGTTATTTTTGATGAACCGTTATTTACTAAACAAACGGATTCCTGACAATATGCTCGATGCAAATATCCGTACTGACTATAATAAGTTGCGCCACCTTATCCATATAGACAAAACCTTCGGTGAGAATGCCAGTGTGGTTCAGGAAATTATAGAGAAAGGTTCTACAACGGGGATTATCGCAGACAGTTTTCCGGCGGAAGACATCATCAATCCGGCGAACTTTAAAAGCCTGCTATACTATTACGGCATGCTCACCATCAACGGAATGGAAATGGGCGAACCTGTATTAAGCGTTCCCAACTGGGCAGTACGCGAACAACTTTACGGCTATATGGCGGATATATACAAAGATACCGCCGACCTCTATCTCGAAACGGATAAACTAGTAGACCGTATGAAGCGAATGGCTTACAAAGGAGAATGGGAAAACTATTTCAGATATATTGCCGAACGTTTGGACAGTCAGAGCAGTATCCGCGATTTCATGGAAGGCGAAGCTTATGTGAAAACATTCATATTGGCCTATCTGGGACTAACGCATTACTACATCGCCCGTCCCGAATACGAGAGTAACAAAGGATATGCCGATATTTTCCTGCAACCCCGGTTGTTACAACTTCCCGACATGGTTTATAGCTACTGCATCGAAGTTAAGTATGCCAAACGGGATACACCCGACACCGAGATAGAGAAACTACTGGCCGATGCAAAAATACAACTGAAACAATATGCAGCTAGCGAATGGATAGCGCATGACAAGGGGACCACGGAGCTGAAAAGTATTGCGTTAGTATTTCAAGGATGGAAACTTGTAAGAGTGGAAGAAGTGTGATATGGAAAGTTTGAAGTATAAAACCCAATCACACACCCATCAACCGACTAATAAAAGGCAAACAAATATAGAGAGCCGAATGCCAATATTCCCAAGTATGCCCTCCATCGCGCACACGAAACTGACAGGGGATATCAGCCTGCCTCATTGCACGATAAAATTCAATATTACGGTCGAGTAAGAAGTCATCGTCACCACAATCTACAAACCAAGCTACACTGCGCAGTTCATTCTTCCGTTCTTCATCTGCCCCGGTAACATATTTCACACAACTTTTTTCTATAACCGAACGAGTCAAAACTGCCAATTTACCATTTGGATCATTAAAGCGGGCGGCCCCTTCTTCCGGAATATCCATCAATGCACTCATAGCATAGACTGCACAGAAAAGTTCTGTATAGCGTTGCCCATAACAAGTAGCTCCGCCACCACCCATCGAAAGTCCTGCTATAGCCCGATGCTGTTTATCACCCATCACACGAAAACGTTTCTCTACGTAGGGCAGAAACTCCGTAAAAAAGAAAGTTTCATACGCCCAACCCGGCATATCGAAATACCCATTCTGAAAGATATTCGGATCTCCTCCCCCCGCATCGGGGCAGACTATTATCATTTCACGAGCTTCCCCACTGGCTGTAAGACAGTCCATCACATCTTTTACGTGCCCGCGGTTCATCCATACATCATTTTTTTCCCACATACCATGCAACAGGTAGAGCACAGGATACATTTTCTTTTTATCCTGTTCGAAACTCTTAGGAAGATAAACTGTATATGCACGCTTTGCTTTTAATACGTTACTGTAGAGCGTATCTGTCATCACTCTACTCTGATAGTTTGTTTGTGCATATAACGACAAGCAACAAACTGATACAATAAAAAATAAAATCACCTTCTTCATATTACCAATTATCTGTTCTGAAAAAGGTTGCACAATCAATATGACTGCCAATAGTATAAATGCATTCTTTACAGTAATCATGATTATTATAATGCGTTTTATCAGTTATTCAAAACACTCGTTTCATGCTTCCACTTTTCAAACTTATATTGCAAAAATACTTCGTTCTCATACAAAAAGCAAAAAAAATCCACCCTCAATAAGCCGTATGTAACATACATCATAGTATTGGTAACACAACCACAAGGAGAAGCAACCTACAGACAAATAATCGGATACATATTTTATCTTTTGTAACACATAAATAATCTACCTTTGCAACAAATACATCCGACAATTTTATACAAAGACTATAATATGAATAGAAACACACTCTTCCTGTTACTCCTGTTAACAAGTCATTTAGTTTCAGGACAAGATTTGAAACTTTGGTACAGCCAACCGGCACAGAACTGGTCGGAAGCTCTTCCTATCGGTAATTCCCGCCTTGGGGCGATGGTATATGGAGGAACCGAACGTGAAGAACTGCAACTTAATGAAGAAACGTTTTGGGCAGGCTCTCCTTATAACAATAATAACCCGAATGCAGTACATGTCCTGCCTATTGTGCGCAAACTGATATTTGAAGAAAGAAACCAGGAAGCACAAAGGCTCATCGATGCCAATTTTCTAACCCGGCAACACGGAATGAGCTATCTGACATTGGGAAATCTGTATCTGGAGTTCCCCGGACATAAGGATGCCTCCGACTTCTACCGCGACTTGAATCTGGAAAATGCAACAACTACTACCCGCTATCAAGTGAATGGTATAAACTACACCCGTACTACTTTCGCCTCATTCACGGATAATGTCATCATTATGCACATCAAGGCGAGTCGACCCAATGCATTAAATTTCAATGTGTCATACAACTGCCCATTGAAAAATGAGGTCAATGCTCAAAATGACAAACTGACTATCACCTGTCAAGGAAAAGAACAGGAAGGTATGAAAGCCGCACTACGCGCAGAATGTCAGGTTCAAGTGAAAACAGATGGCATTATCCACCCGGCAGGCAATATTCTTCAGATAGACGGTGGTACAGAAGCAACTCTTTACATATCGGCAGCTACAAACTACGTGAATTACCAGAATGTCAGCGCAGATGAATCCCGACGGACTTCTGATTATCTGAAAGAAGCAACACTCATTCCTTATGAAAAAGCTCTAAAAGACCATATCTCCTTCTATAAAAAACAATTCGACCGTGTCCAACTTCATTTGCCGTCAAGTGAGGCATCTCAAATAGAAACTCCCCAGCGAATTGAAAACTTCGGGAAAGGCAAAGACATGGCAATGGCAGCCTTGCTTTTCCAATATGGACGTTATCTGCTGATTTCTTCCTCACAGCCGGGAGGACAACCAGCCAATTTGCAAGGAATATGGAATAACAGCACATATGCCCCGTGGGATAGCAAGTACACAATCAACATTAATACAGAAATGAACTATTGGCCGGCAGAAGTCACAAATTTAAGTGAAACACATAGTCCACTATTCTCCATGTTGAAAGATTTATCTGTCACAGGAGCAGAAACAGCCCGAACCATGTATGATTGTAGAGGATGGATAGCGCATCATAATACTGATTTATGGCGAATTTGCGGAGTTGTAGACTTTGCCGCAGCCGGAATGTGGCCTAGTGGCGGTGCATGGTTAGCTCAACATATCTGGCAACATTATCTCTTTACCGGAGATAAAGAATTTCTAAAGGAATATTATCCGATACTGAAAGGAACCGCACAATTCTATATGGACTTTCTCGTGGAACATCCTACCTATAAATGGTTGGTAGTAGCTCCCTCCGTATCACCGGAACATGGTCCGATTACTGCCGGATGTACCATGGATAGCCAAATCGCTTTTGATGCGCTATATAATACTTTATTAGCTTCACAAATCGCGGGTGAAGCTCCTTCTTTCCAAGATTCTCTCAAACAAACACTAGAGAAACTTCCACCCATGCAAATAGGAAAACATAACCAATTGCAAGAATGGCTGGAAGACATCGATGATCCCAAAGATGAACACCGCCATATTTCACATTTGTACGGGCTATACCCCAGCAATCAAATCTCTCCATACTCAAATCCTGAATTATTTCAAGCTGCAAGAAACACATTGCTACAACGCGGTGATAAAGCTACAGGTTGGAGTATCGGTTGGAAAGTCAATTTCTGGGCACGTATGCAGGATGGGAACCATGCCTTCCAAATTATCAAAAACATGATTCAACTATTACCTAATGATAATATGGTCAAAGAATATCCGAACGGACGTACTTATCCCAACATGCTGGATGCTCATCCACCTTTCCAAATCGATGGTAATTTCGGTTATACAGCCGGAGTAGCGGAAATGTTACTTCAAAGTCACGACGGTGCTGTACATCTATTGCCCGCATTGCCTGATGCATGGGAAGAAGGAAGTGTGAAAGGATTAGTAGCACGGGGCAATTTTACAGTTGATATGGATTGGAAAAATAATTTATTGAATAAAGCAACCATCCACTCCAATATAGGTGGCACCCTCCGTATCCGGTCTTATGTTCCACTGAAAGGAAAAGGCTTGAAACAAGCAGACAGAGAATGCCCGAATCCACTATTCACCGCCACTCCGGTTAAGAAACCTTTGATGGCTAAAGGACTGAAGCCTGAATCTCCTCAATTGCAAAAGGTATATGAATATGATATTGAGACAAAGGGCGGTAGAACCTATGTCATAAATAGGTAGCATCTTTATCCATGTTACATTGTCCACCTTGTCTTGTTACAACATCAAACCAGAACCTCAGAAGCCATTTAAAATATTCCTCTTTTATTAGGTTATATTTAGGTTTTTAGCTTCTTTTGTACTACAAACATTGATCTGATGAACATGAAAAATGTATTAACCTTTCTATTACTATTATTTTCTTTGTTATGCAACGGGCAATCTCCCAAGTTATTTACTGCTGACAGAGAACTATCCAGTAGTCTGATTAATCATATGTATCAAGATCGGAACGGCTTCATCTGGATTGCGACAGAAGACGGGCTGAACCGTTACGACGGTGCAAAATTTACTATTTACAAACATGAACCCGCTAATGAGCATTCATTGGCCCATAGTTTTGTCCGTACTGTATTTGAAGATAGTAAAGGACATCTGCTTATCGGTACATATATGGGAGTTCAAATGTATGATCCCGCCACTGATAACTTTACCCCACTTGCAAAATGGGAAGATAATGGAGAAATATTTGAAAGCAACATCGTATCCATTATCGAAAGAAGAAATGGAGAAGTATGGATATCAGGCAATGTATTGTGCAAACTGAATATTAAAAACAACCAATTGACAGTTCAACAGATTAATGCTTCCATAACCTCACCGGGGTATATGATTGAAGACAGAAAGCTGAATATTTGGATGTCCAAAGGAGAAGAAGGATTATATCGGCTCGATCCAAAAAATCAGCTCTCCCTGTATTTGTCTAAAGACAACGGATACATCAACAGTATTTGTGAGGACCCACAGGGAAATATTTATGTAGGGAGTATGAGAAAAGGATTATTCGCCTACGATAAGAAATCCGATACTTTCGCACCCGTTGACTTCAAAGAAACAAAAGAACTTCCTGTCAGCTTCCTCTATTCCGCAAGCCCGAATGAATTATATATCGGGACTGACGGGAAAGGAATGAATATCTACAACAATAAGACTCATAGAATCTCTGAATATCGGTTCGACAACAGTTACTTTGACTCCAATAAATCAAAAATACATTCTATCCTAAAAGATAATTCCGGTAACTTATGGCTGGCTGTTTATCAGAAAGGGGTCATACAAATACCTGCCCGGACCAACAGTTTCAAGTATATAGGACACAAGTCCATGGACAAGAATATTATAGGTTCCAGTTGCATTACTTCATTTTGCAAGGACAATAATGGCATATTATGGGTAGGAACAGACAACGACGGTATTTACGCTCTCACAGAAAAGTTAGAACCCGCAAAACATTTCTCACATACCAATCATCCCAATTCAGTACCTTCAACTGTTATAAAACTATATGAAGATTCAGAAGATAACATTTGGATAGGTTCATTTATCAACGGTATGGGAAAACTGGACAAACGAACAGGACAATGTAGTTACCAGTACAAGCTAGTGGACAAGAACAATAACTATATACAACGTGTATATGACTTTGCAGAAGATAAAAACAAACGTCTTTGGGTTGCGACAATGGGATTCGGACTATTTTATTATGACCTCAAAACACAGAAGTTCACCTCTGTACAATCCAATTCTTCCTTGATAAATGAATGGATAGGTTGCCTGCACTATTCTGATGACAATAAATTATATGTAGGAACTTATGACGGAATGAACTGCATTGACCTTGATAGCCCTGATTTTCATAGCTACAAGATATTATCGCAGCACGTAATCTATTCAATTTATGAAGACAACCATGGAATTATATGGCTTGGAAGTTCCGAAGGGCTGTCAAGTTGGAACAAGGAGACTAAAGAAATAACGACCTATACCACCGCGGATGGATTGCCCAGCAACACAATATATGCAATACAAGGAGACGAGGATGATTTCCTGTGGATAAGCAGCAATGCGGGAATATCCCAATTTCAAAAGAAAAACAACAAATTCATCAATTATTATGTAGGTGACGGATTACAAGGGAATGAGTTCTACAAGAATGCCTCATTCAAAGATGAGCAGGGCACCATCTGGTTTGGAGGCATGAATGGCATCACCTACTTCAGCCCTCAAGACATTATCAATCCGGCAAAAATATGGAACATACGTATTACCGACTTTTTTCTGCATAACAATCCGGTCAGAAAAGGAATGAAATCCGGTATTCACAATATTATCAACTGCCCTGTATTTAATGCAAAAGAGTTTTATTTATCCTATAAAGACAATGTGTTCAGTATCGAGTTTGCAACTCTGGAGCTAAATGCCCCCGAACATATCAACTACCTTTATTCCATTAACAACGAAAAATGGATTAGCCTGCCCAAAGGTGTAAACCGTATCTCATTCAGCAATCTGAAACCCGGTACCTATAACTTTAAAATCAGAGCAAAAGACAA
>PPYF01171770.1_pt1 | contig 47549 bp, 71 predicted proteins | sample 1559871 | NCBI WGS metagenome assembly PPYF01 (sample SAMN08240021, study PRJNA423297) | Human gut metagenome, whole genome shotgun sequencing project.
CGAAGTGGAAGCAGCAGATGAAAGTCATAAGAAAGATTCATCAATTAAATATGGTGTAAGATTCAATTACAAATTCTAACTAATTAAATAATAAGAGAATGGCTAAGATTTTGTTTGAAATTTAAAAACTTTAAAATTATAAATAGATATCAAAGTCATTCTCTTATACAAAAATGGGAGGAAAACAGTATGAAAAAAATATTATTAGGATGTTTATTAGTAGTATCTTCAACAGCTTTTGCAGCAACAGATGTCATGGTAACGCTTGAACAGTTAGAGCAAAACTTTCAACAGTTGGAAGCTGAAGAGAGAGCTATGTATAATCAGAGAAAAGCTGAGGCTGAAGTAGCTGAGAAAGTATTGGCAGAACAAAAAGCTACATACCAACAGATAATTGCTCAGGAAAGACGTATAGCAGATGTAAAAGAATTTAGATATTATAAGGGGCAATATAATCAGCTTGCAAAAAAATATGCAGATGCAAAAAGAGTTTTGGAAGATGAAATGAAAAAACAGGAAGAAATAATCTATATGTTTGAAATAATGAAATAGTCAAATAATAAAGAAAACTGATCTTTAGAGAAAATATCCTTCAGATCAGTTTTTTATTTAGCTTTGAATAGCACTGGTAAAAAAGTTTTTAACTCTGTCATAAGATTGTTCGTCTCCTATGAAATAAAGGATATCTCCTTCCTGAAAAACAGTTTGCGGTCCTGGTGAAAGAATAGTTTTGTCACCATGCTTAATAGCAAATATAGTAGCTCCAGTGTGATTCCAAAACATTACTTCAGCACTTGTTTTTCCAATAAAATTCATGCTGGGAGTAATACGTATAGCAAGAGGAGTAAAAGGGTTTACAGCTTCAAATTTATCTGTAATTTCTAAAAGCTTAGTTATGCTATTTAGAAGTTTTTCATTTTCTTTTTTCTGTCTCTTTACCCAATCATGAATATCTTTTTTTATACTGTCAATAGTCTGGCTTTCTCCATATTGCTCCATATATCTGATAGCATTTTCAATAGATCTTATTTCTATTCCGCTTCCTTTAGAAATATTTAATATATCAAATTCTTTCAAAATATATACAGATTTACGAATAGTTTCAGGAGAAACCCTATATTCACTGGCAAGAGTAGATCTTCCGGAAAGTTTTTTTCCAAGGCTATATTTTCCATTAATTATTTTTTTGGCAATATCGATTGCTATTTTCTGGTATACAGGAACTTCATCGATAATCTCGTTTTTCATTCTTAACCCACCTTGAGATATAGTTTTTAATTAATTATACAATGTTTTTTAAAAAAATAATAGAGGAGAATAACTTAAATCTATAAGTTACGCTCCTCTAAGTAAATATTAACTAATATTATTTAATAAGATTATTTAATTTTTTAATGAAATCTACAGGATTTTCTATTTGGAATCCTTCTAAAATCAATGCTTCAGTATATAATACATCAAGAAGGTCATTGAAAGTTTCTGTATTTTCAGAAGATTGAAGTTTCTTGAATACAGGGTGTTCAGGATTTAGAGCAAGTATTTTTTCAGCTTTTACACCTTCATTTCCAGGGATTTGAGAAAGAACTTTTTCCATTTCCAAAGAAACACTTCCTTTTGCCAGAAGAGAAGATGCAGCCTTTCCTAAATCACTGCTAAGTTCTACATCAACTATTTTACTAGATAGAGATTCTTTTATTTTATCAAGAAGAGATTTATTTTCTTCTGAAAGTTTTTTAATCTCCTCTTCTTTTTCTTTACTGTCATCTATTTTAAAGTCTGAATCATTGATAGATTTAAATGATTTACCATCATATTCCATCATAGTTTTCAAAGCAAATTCATCTATTTTATCTGTAAGCAGAAGAACTTCCATTCCTTTTTCCTTTAAAGCTTCCATTTTAGGAAGAGAAGCAACAGTAGCTAGGTCTTCTCCTACTACATAAAGAATTTCTTTTCTGTCACCCATACGCTCTACATATTCTTTTAATGTAACATATTTTTCATCAAGAGAGCTTCTGAAGATAAGAAGATTTTGAAGTTTATCTTTATTCATTCCAAACATATCATGAATACCAAATTTTATATTTCTTCCAAAAGCTTCCCAGAATTCTATATATTTATCTCTGTCTGTTTTTAAAAGTTTTTCAAATTCACTGATTATTTTCTTTTCAAGATTTCTTGATATAGCTTGAAGTTCGCTATTTTGCTGTAAAATTTCTCTTGAAATGTTAAGTGAAAGGTTATCACAATCTACAAGACCTTTGATAAAGCTGAAGTATTCAGGAATCAATTCATCACATTTATCCATGATAAATACATTTTTAGTATAAAGCTGCAATCCTTTTTTATAGTCTTTTGTGTAGAAATCCATAGGAGCTTTTTTAGGGATATATAAAAGTGAAGTATACTCAATATTTCCTTGTACCTTTAGATGAAAATGCATCATTGGATCTTCCCAATCATGGAAATTAGATTTATAAAATTCATTGTAATCTTCATCTTTTAAAGTTGATTTGTCAGTTTTCCATATAGGTTTTGTAGAGTTGATTACTTCATCATTGAAGTAGATTGGATATCTTACATAATCAGAATATTTTTTAACAAGATCTTTAATTTTCCATTCTTCAAGGAAACTATCATAATCTTCCCCTGATTTTATAGAAAGAGTTATAGATGTTCCTCTTTTTTCTGCATCAATCTCTTCAATTTCATATGATCCATCTCCAGAAGATATCCATTTTACCCCTTTGTCAGAGTAAGGAGATTTAGTAACAAGAGTAATAGTATCAGCAGCCATAAATCCAGAATAAAAACCTACTCCGAATTGTCCGATAATATCTATTTCATCTTTTGAAGCGTTTTCTAATTTTTCTTTGAAAGCTTTAGAACCAGATTTAGCAATAGTTCCTATATTTTCAGTTACCTCTTCATAAGTCATTCCTATACCATTGTCTGCTATAGTCAATTCTCTTTTTTCTTTATCTACTGATAATGTTATTTTAAAATCTTTATCTTCACCTAATATTTCACTATCAGTAAGAGAGTTAAATTTCAACTTATCAATTGCATCACTTGCATTTGATACAAGTTCTCTTAAAAATATTTCTTTATTTGTGTAGATAGAATTTATCATTAAGTTAAGTAATTCTTTTGTTTCTGCCTGAAACACTTTTGATTCTTTTCTCATTTTTTGAAATCCTCCTTTTAGCACTCTATATCTAATGTGGCTAATAATTATATACCATAAATCATTTTTCATGTCAATATAAAAATAAAAAAAAGTAGATAATTTTTAAGCAGAATATAATTTAAAAATTTTTTTACTAGAAAAAACAAATTTTTCTAATTTTCTAATTTCTAACATTTAATCCAGCTTTTAATTATCTACTTAATCTATTATTTGACTTATATTTTTAATGTTATGAAAGATTTAAAAAGTGAGTTGATAGTCCAAAGTAAACTACCAAAGCACAGGCATCTACTATTGTAGTAATCAATGGGCTTGCCATAATGGCAGGGTCAAGTTTAAAAGCTTTTGCCATTATTGGAAGAACTCCACCAACGACCTTAGCTATTACAACTGTGAACAGCAGGCTTGCACATACTACTAAAGAGATAGTAAGACCAGCTCTGTCTATAAAATATATTCTTAGAAAATTCACAAAAGCCAGAGTAACTCCAACAATTAAACTTACTCTGAATTCTTTCCATAATATTTTTCCAATATCAGTGAGCTGTATTTCTCCAAGAGCAATTCCCCTGATGATCAAAGTAGAAGACTGAGAACCAGCATTTCCTCCAGTATCCATCAGCATAGGAATAAATGCAGCAAGAATAACAACTGACTGAAGAATTTCCTCATATCTTCTTATTATAATACCTGTAGCAGTAGCTGAAATCATAAGTACTAGAAGCCATATTATTCTGTGCTTCGCGAGAGAAAATACAGACTCTTTAAGATATTCCTCATCAGATGGGTTCATAGCAGCCATCTTTTGAAAGTCCTCTGTATTCTCCTGATCAATAACGTCTACAACGTCATCAATAGTTATGATACCAACAAGTCTTCCTTCATTATCTACTACTGGCATAGATGTAAGGTCATACTTTCTGAATTGAGAAGCAATAAACTCTTGATCATCTGTAGTAATGGCACTGATAACATTAGTTTCCATAGCATCAACTAAAGGAAGTATATCATCTAAGAAAATAAGACTTTTCAATGAAATAAATCCAACAAGCTTTCTTTGATTGTCAATAATATAGCAGATATCAATGGTTTCATTATCTATACCTACTTTTTTTATGTGATTTAAAGCCTGCCCAATATTCATACCGCTCTTTAGAGAAACATATTCCACTGTCATTACACTACCAGCACTGTTTTCTGGGTACTTCAAAAACTGGTTGATTAACTGTCTGGTGTCTGGTGAGGTATTCTGCAATATCTTATCTACGATATTTGCAGGCATCTCTTCAATAAAGTCCACAGTGTCGTCAATAAACATTTCATCAATTATATGACGTATTTCTTCATCTGTTATGTTTTCAACAATTTCCTGTTGTTTCTCTGAAGAAAGATATGAAAATACTTCCGCTGAAGTATCTTTAGGAAGAATTCTAAATATTTTAAGACTTTGCTCTTTAGTTAAATCTTCAAGAAGTTCTGCAATATCTACTGGATTTTCTTCCATAAGTGATTCTTTCAATTTTGCTAATTGGTTATTTTCTAGGAAAAACAAAACATTTTCCATATTCCACCTCCATTTCTAAAAATTTTGTTACACATATAAGGGTAGCATTTTCTCAGAAAAAACGCAATATTTGTTTATAAAAAAATTTATTATCTGAACAGAAAACTTTTAATTATGCTGTAAATATTGTATAATAATTAAGATAGAGAGATTTTAGGAGGATAAAAGTGAATGTAAAGCAAAGAGCCATTGGGCTTATACAAGAAGTTGAAAATGGAAAATATTCCAATATAGCTTTAAATGATTATTTTAGAGAAAACACTCTAAATAGAAAAGAGAGAGGCTTTATAACAGAACTTTTTTATGGGGTAATAAGAAAAAAAATATTTTTAGATTATGAGATAAATAAAAGAGTAAGTACAATAAAAAAAGATTGGATAAAAAATCTTCTTAGAATATCTATATACCAGATTACTTTTATGAAAAGTGATAATAAAGGGGTAGTATGGGAAGCTTCTGAGCTTGCTAAGAAAAAGTTTGGTGTTCCAGTAGGTAAATTTGTAAATGGAGTACTGAGAGGATATTTGAGAGAAATGGAAGATGACATAAAAGAATTGAGAGAAACAGACAAACTTGATATTCTTCTGTCATATCCTAGATGGTTTTATGAGAAAATAAGAGAGGAGTATGGAGAAGAAGCTGAATTGTTTTTGGAGTCTTTGAAAAAGATACCATATATAAGTTTCAGAGTAAATACTCTAAAATACAGTGAAAAAGAATTTGAAGAACTTCTTTTAGCTAAAGATATAGAAATAATAAAAAAAGTAGATACAGTATACTATGTAGATTCTGGAATACTACTGTATAGTGACGAATTTAAAGAAGGAAAAATAATAGTACAGGATGCTTCATCTTATTTATCAGCTAAAAATTTAAATCCAAGTGAAAAAGATTTAGTTTTGGATACTTGCAGTGCTCCAGGTGGAAAAACAGCTGTACTTGGTGAATTGATGGGAAATAAAGGGGAGCTTTTAGCTCTGGATATCTATCCTCATAAATTAAAACTTATAGAAGAAAATTGTAAAAAATTAGGAATAGATATAGTAAAACCTGTGAAAATGGATGCGAGAAAACTGAATCAGCAAGGAAAGAAATTTGATAAGATATTAGTAGATGCTCCATGCAGTGGGTATGGTGTTCTTAGAAAAAAACCAGAGGCTATTTATAACAAAACTGCTGAAAATGTAGGACTTTTGGCTGAATTACAATTTGAAATACTTGAATCAGCTTCCCAAGTTCTTAAAGACGATGGAGAACTTGTATATAGTACTTGTACTATTTTAAAAGAGGAAAACACAGAGAATATAAAGAGATTTTTAGAAAAATATCCAGAGTTTGAAACAGCAGAAGTGTATATTCCAGAAAACGTAAAAGGGACTTATGACGAAGCTGGTGGATTTACAATTGACTATAATGAAGATATTTTAGATGGATTCTATATTGCAAAAATCAGAAAAAAGAGGTAAAAAATGTTAGAAGAATTAAAAAAAGCTAATGAATATATAGTAGGAAAAATCAAAGAAAAAGATGAATTGATTCTTGAGATGGAAGCATATGCTCAAGAATATAATGTTCCTATTGTAACAAAAGAGGTAGCTGAGTATTTAAAATTTTTAGTGAAAAGCTACAAGACTAAAAATGTTTTGGAGATAGGGACAGCTATTGGTTATTCTGGTATACTTATGGCTAAAGAAATAAAAGAAAACGGTGGAAAATTATACACCATTGAAATAGATGAAGAGAGATATAATCTTGCTCAGGAAAATTTTAAGAAATCTGGATTGGATAATATCATTTCTATAAAAGGGGATGCTTTAGAAGAAGTAAAAAAAATAGATGACAAATTTGATTTCGTATTTATAGACGCATCAAAAGGGCACTATATGGAATTTTTTGAGGATTCATATAAATTGCTGAATGATGGTGGAATAGTATTTATTGATAATATAATGTTCAGAGGATATTTATATAAAGAGTATCCAAAGAGATTTAAAACTATTGTTAAAAGACTGGATTGTTTCATAGATTATCTCTATGAAAGAGAAGACAGATTTGTGTTGCTTCCTTTTGGAGATGGTGTTGGTCTCTATTTTAAAGAAACAAGGAAAACGGAAAAAATATAATTTAAAATTAGAAAATACGAATGTTTAGAAAAAAGAAAAAAGGATGATTAATTTTCATCCTTTTTCTCTTTGTATGTAATATAATCAGCTAATAATCCGCTAAAGGCTAAATGCCAGCTACTCTTATATTTTTCATAATAAATACCTTCTTGGAGATTGAAAGTGTTTTTAAAAGCTTCAAGGAGCTCCTTGTCACCATACAATTCTATATGTTCTTTGTAAAATTCTATTTTAAAATTTGAGATATCATAATTTATAACAAGTTTATTAATAATGTTTTTTAAATTAGAGGCTTTTGAATTATACCAGAATCCATTTTTAAATTTTAAAATAAGATCTTGATCCACTTTATTTTTAATGAGACACTCATTTACCGAGTGCCCTTGTTTAAGAATGTTAAAAACTGTTTCTATTTCTTTGTAATTGCTATATTTTTTATAATCTTTTTTTAAATCTGAAGGGGTATAATTAATATAATCTAAATCTATGTACTGTGAAATTGTGTAAAGAGGTGGAATTGCTAAAGTTTTATTATTCATAAAGTAATAGAGTATTTTTTGTGGCAGTATTTCTTTTAACTGATTTAAAGAATATTTATTTATTACTTTTTCTTTTAAGATAGACATTGCAACCTCCAGCTAGAATTTTAAATGAATATAGAATCTATAGTCATTTATGAATTCTATCGAATCTATAATTAGTTTAAAAAAGGCGTTAAGTTTTTCCGGATCTTTTTCTTTCTTTATTTTATTAAAATATTTTTTTAGAATTATTTTATTATTTTTTTTAGCTTCTCTGGAATTAATAACCTTTGTTAAAGAATTTATCTTGTTTTCTATAAATTCTTTATTTTCAGATAGCTCACTCATAAATTTTTCATATAATTTTTCTGATAATTTTCCATTCATTAATTGTCGAACTAAAATTTCTTCTTTTGTAGAAAGAGAAGAAAGTTCTTTTTGGTAATATCTCAATTGTTTTTCAAAGCCATCTTTATTTGTGTCTATATCATTTATAGCAAAAGATAAAATTAAATTTTCCAGAGATTCCATAACATTTAAAAAGAGTTTCTCTTCACGAACATATGAAAGAGAGCAGTTTCTTATTTTTTTATTACTACTTTTGCATAAATAAGTATTAGTAATTTCTGGAATTTCCCTTTTATAAAAATACTTTTTTTTGTAAAGATACATTTTTTCTCCGCAAGCACAGATTAGAAGATCTTTAAATATATATGTATCTTTATTAGTTTCTCTTTTTATATTTTTAACTTTATCTTGGACTAATTTAAAAGTGTAATCATCTATTATTGGTTCGTGAATTCCAGGTAAAATATCAAATTGTTTGTGTTCAATTCTTTTTTTATTTTTAAATTCAATTTGTCTGAATTTTAGTTTTCCGTTGTAAACTGGGTTTACAAGCATTCTCATTACTCTTTTACATTCAAACCCAAATAATGCAGATAAAGAAAATCTTGTTTTTCCTTCCAGGAACAACTTAAAAATCTCCCTTACTTTTTCAGCTTCTTCTGGTTCTATTATCAATTTTTTATCTACTAATTTATAACCGAATGGAGCAGGTCCACCAGTCCAAAAACCGTTTTTTGCCATTTCTTCCATTCTGTCTTTTACTCTTTTAGCTGTTTTTCTTCCTTCTCTTGCATCTAAAAGATTTAAAAGTCCAGCCAGGAAGCAGTCATCTTCATTTGTAAGGTCTATCCATCCATGATTTAAGGTGTAGACCTTAACATTATATAATTTTAATAAAGCATAAAACATATGGTGTTCAATTTCGTCTCTAGTAATCCTGGAACTTTCATATAAGATTACTACATTAATTTTTTCATCTTTTATATCTTCCTTTAATTTTGTATACTCTTCTCTATCTTTAGAATACCCAGATTTTATATCCTTATATATTTTATAGTCGCTATATCCAAGTTTTTTAGCTTCTTTTTCACACAGAGAAACAAGCGTATCAATATTTTGCTTCTCTGTGCTTTCTCTACAATAAATAGCTACATTATTCACTTATTTCCTCATTTGCCATGCTAAGAAGCAAACTAAGGATTTTTTTTTGTTCTTCTAAAGTTACATCAGCTTTTCTTATTATATTATTACTCATAGTTTCCTCCCTATATTTTAACTAAAATTGGCATAAATTTTTTGAATCTATATTTTTCTTTTCTGAAAATTTAACAAAACCGAATATAGCATTTAAAGCTTTTATAAAAATATCAGATTTCTGGTATAAAGAAAGATCTTCCCAAGACTTTTCTGAAATATGTAAATCGTAGGAGATATTAACGCTTTCTTTAATGGCAAGCAGTATATTATACAGCTGTGGATCAGTTGCTTTACATTCTATAAAAATTACTTTTTCATTTATTTTTATCAACATTTTCTATTACTTCCTTTGTATATTTGATCTTCTCCTATTTACTTAAAACTTTTATAACAGCCATTCCCAGAAAAGAACAAGAAATAAAATAAATTATTAAAAATATTTCCCAAGATATTTCAAACATTTAACTCTCCTTTCTTTATCTCTCCATAATTTAGATAATCATATAAAATTCCTAGTAGATTTTTTACTCTTGTAAGTGTGCCCTTTAAGTGTGTAAGATCTTTTTTATATTCTGTAGGAAATAACTTTCTATTTTCTTCCTCTAGAATTGGAAAAGCTCCTTGAACTAGCATTACTCTAGTAGCCAGCTCATTTATTAAGGTACATTCATTTTTAAAAAGCTTTTCTGCTTGATCTGTATATCCAAGTTTTTTATTTGCAACCTGAAGAATTATTTCTAGTTTTCTGTTTATTTCTTCAGAAAGGACAGAAGGAACATAAAATTGACTATTATATTTTATTAGCCTTGTAATTGTTTTAGGCAGCCAGTTAAGTACATCTAAAAACTTTTCTTTTATTTCCTCATTAAAGACAGGCTCATATCCTAAAATGACATTAATTCTTTCTTTTAAAAAATTTCCATCAGCTTCTTGCATTGCTTTTTTAAACTCTGGATAAGTTTCCTGAAATCCTTTTTTTTCTATTTCTCTTAACATTTTATTTTCAAGGCTGCTATAATCTACAAGAATTTCATTTAATTCAAATAATACTGTAAAAATTTGAGTATTTGTATTAGCTAATAAATACGGAGCTGCTAGAGTTACAAGACTTCTAATATTATTTCTAATAGCTATCTTCATTTTAAATTTTTTTGCTCGGTCATTAGTATATAGGTAACTTGTTATAGCCACTAAGATTTCAGCAACTTCCTCATCAAAAATTTGCTGAGTACAAGCAAGATAATTCAGAACTTTATATTCTGCATGGGTTTCAGCTATGCCTTTTGCTGCTTCTACAGCTCGAGCATATTCCAGATCTGTAATAAGCTTTATAGTGTTATTTTTTTTAGCGTTTTTTACCTTTCTCATCCAAGCCTCCTTTCTTTTTTCATTCTGCTATTAAAAAATTTTATTGTATCAGCTATCAATTTTTTTTTAATATCAGGAATTTCTCTGTTGTATCTATACATATTTTTTAAGGTTTCTTTAACATCATACTGGGTATATCTATTAGCCAGTATTCTTGCTGTTTCTTCGAGTTCAGCACTTCTTCCTGGTAGCTTGGAAATTGCTCTGGAAACATGGATACTCCTTTTTGCTAAATCAATTTCTTTTTTAAAATACATTTTCCCCTCCTTGTTTTATAAATTTAAGACTATGCTTATATATTTTTTTAGTGTCTGGAAATACATAAAATAATTGTTTTCCCTCATTTTTGCCATTATTCCTGAATCGATATTTTGTTCCTGAGAGAAAAGAGCAAAAGCTTCTTTTTCTATCCGTAACCTTTCTTTTTCTGGCAAAGCATAAAAAGTTAATTCTATGCTTGTATTTTGGGTATTGAGGGATTTTTTTTCTTCTTCTATCTGCTTTTCTCTAAGGGCAATAGCTTTTCTTGCTGCTGCTGTTACTTGCCTTTCTTGCTTTTCTATCTTGGCAGAGAAAAGAGCTGCTATATTTTCCACTCCTGGAGAACTAGAAATATTTGTGTAAGTTTCTTTTAGGTAGGCTATAACTGCTTCTTGGCTCATTTTAAATAGTAATTTTTTTATAGAAGATTGATTTTTGGTAGTGTAATTAATTCCAAATTCTTCAAATAATTTTTCAAAAATATCAAGATTGGCATTTTTAATGCTATCATGATTCTTTTTATAGTTCTTCTTATGTAGTTCTTTATAGGGTTCGTCGGGCGAGGTAGCTACCTCGTGGGGCGAAGTAGGTATAGAAACATCTTCCTTTAAAGGTTTTTTCTTTAAAACTTCTATCTGCTCTATATTTTTTACAGAATAAAGATTACTATCATTATCTTTATTAGCTTTTCGCCTTGTAATTTTTTTGATGAATCCTTTCTTCTCCAAAGATTTAATGCATTCTCTAGCTTTAGTAGGTCCACATCCAGCATTTTTTGCTATTGTAGAGATACTGGGGAAAGCTATCCCGTCATTATTGTTTGCATACCTGGAAAGGACTATAAAAACCATTTTTTCATAAATATTAGAAAAATAATCTTTATGAACCTCTTTTCCTGTTTCCTCATCATATTCCATATAGCCATCGATAACAGCATTTTCTACTTTAAAGTAAAAATCTTTTCTATTGTCTACTATTCCAAGTTGTTCTTTTATCTCTGGAGTAAGATCCATCTTTACACCTCCTTTTCTTTAAATTTTTAATAAGTGCCACGATTAATTTTTAATCGCAGAACCTATAAAAATTTAAATTAATTCTTATAAACTTTCTTTGTTTTTTCTTCTATAAGCTTTCGAATTTCTGCTCCTTCATTTTCATATATAAACTTTTCAAGATTTTCAAAAAAATTGTCATATATGCTTTTAATTGTAGATTCATAGTTCATTATTTCAGGATTATTTTTATTTCTGTCAAAAATAGGTATAGTGTGAGCAATACAGCCTTTCATCAAAACTACCTCTTCAAGCATTACTTTTGAATAATCAATATTGGAAACAGCTTTCATTAATTCGATAATATCTTCCAGGTTAGATATTTCTAATTCATAAGCTAATTGCGGGTCTAAAGTAAATTGTTTCAATTTTATCCTCTCCTTTCTCTTTTAACTTTATTTATCTTATATTGTGTTTTCTGGTCCCAGTTTTTTACAAAATAAGGTATAGTGCACTTGTAGTGCATAGCCTTTCTTTCTGTCATCTTTACTAAGTAAGGGGCAGCAGTTTTATCAATTTTGATAAGTGATGCATATTGCTGCTGGATATCTATATCTTCTATCTGCCAAAGCACAGGACCATCCTCATAATCCTGGAAAAGATCACACACCAGATCACCTATTGCCACTGGGATTAGAGCGTGTTCGTCGCAAAATAAGGGCTTAAAATATATACCATCTTTCTTATATCCTTTGCTATCTGCTATTAATACAGCGGATGCATAACCATTCTGATCCTTTCCACCTTTTTCCCATAAACATGGGATTCCTCTATCTGTAACAGATAAGAGGATAAGCTTTTTTTCTTCCATATTTTTCTCCTTTTCTTTAAGTTTTTAATAAGTTCTATGATTTAAAATTAATCATAGAACCTATAAAAACTTAATCGTTATATGCTTCTATTACTGTTATAGGACCATGTGCATCTATTAAAGATTCTAAAGAATCTTTTAATTTTGCTCTGCTTGATGCATCTAAATTTTTTTGATAGATAACATAATCAGTTCTGTCTAAGTGGATAACTTGTGTAGCTGGATTCTTCTCTACAGCATTAAGAACTATTTCTATATTACTCAAATACATATTTTTCTCCTTATACAGCTTTCTTAATCTTCTCTATATCAAATTGACAGTTTATAATAATTTCATGCTGCTGCTTAGTAAGTTCTTTAAAGTCACTTATGTTAAAGGCTCTTCTTATTCCGAGTATGACTTTCCCTTCGTTTTCTGAGAATTTACTTTTTATAAATTTAGTTATTTGAATTGCTGTTTCTTGGGAAATTAGGTCTTTATTATTTTTAGTAGGTTCAATCTCTTTATTAGATAGTTCAGTAGGTTTTTCAGGTAGTTCTTTATCTTTTTCAGGGACTTTGTTGTTATTTTCAGGTATTTCAATTAATTCAAGTATTTCTTTTTCTGTTGGTATAGATGCATAAAATATTTTATTAGATTTTTTATCTGTACAAAGAAGATATAGAGTTTTATCATCTGGGCTTTCACACACATTTTTGGCAAAGCATTTTATGTTTTTTAAATATCTTCCTATCCCAAATTCTAGGGCTACCCTTTTAAAAGCACCAGAACAAGCTGTTTTATATGGATTGTTTGGACTATTATCTTGCTTAGGGTCATCTACTTCACAAGTGTTTTCTTTAGTGATCCATTGGTTTCTTTTATCACTCCAAATACTTAATCTACAATTAACATACTGGTTATTCATTACATATTCAGTTTTCCACCCATCAAAATCAAATAATTCATCTAATCTCGATTGAATAGCAGAAGCATTAACATATGGAGTAAGTAAAGCCCAAGGTTTGCCATTATTCCATTTGCAAGTTAAGACTTTCCAAGATATATCTTCTATTTTAAATTTGTCATTTAGTTTTTTACACATTTTTATCCTCCTATTATTTAAAGCATTTTATATTACTAAATAGCTTGAAATCTTTGACTTTTTGTAGATTTATGTTATAATTAAATTAGAAGTCCCTTAGGGGCACTTTGAATGATGTTAAAGCTCTGATGATATAGGCACTCTCTCGTAGGGTGCTTATTTCATGCTTATCAAGAGGTCAGAGCCTTGGTATGCAGCAGAACATCATTCAAAGGGGGTACACGTGGATATATTGATTGAACTAGCAGTACAGGTGATAGCCGGCATTTTAGCTAAAATCATCTGTGACTGGATAGACAAAAAGTGACCTCGTACCCCAGTCCTTCGGGGCTTTTTTTATGTATATTTATTTAAATTTTCTATTACAGATAAAGCATTTTTTAAATAGTCTTTTTTATATCCGAGTTTTTTTATATTGAGATCATAATATTTGCTTTTAAGATTGTAAGTGTCATTTTTAGAAAATCTAAATTGCTGTTTTATATCATCTTCTATAGATACCAGCTCTGCTTCTATCCACCCAGGGCAAGCAGCCATTATAAATCTTCTAACAGCTTGTTCCACTCCTGGAGAAAGTTGATTTTTTGACACAAAATAACCTCTCTCAGTTTTGCCCAGTAATACTAACTTTTTATCTTCTTTTATTGCAATATGTCCCACATTTCCATTATTCCATTTTAATGACACAAGAGTATCTCTGTTTTTAGCAGGACCAGTAACTTTAATTAGTTCCATTTTTTCCTCCTTCTTCCATCTCTTTTATTTTTAAAAGAGAATCATTGTAAGCAGCAGTTAAATCTTTCCCAGTTCCTACAGCGTATGTATCTCCGAAAGGAACAGAATAAAACCAAGTGTTTGCTATTTTTTTTACTCTTTCTTTTACCTTTTTCATAAAAATCCCCCTTGATTAATATATGAGTTTGTGATATTATCAAGGTAATTGTGGTTTGATAATATCATCCATCAGCCTTTCCTACTCGTAATAGGAAGGGCTATTTTTTTATCTTGTATAATACTTTTCCAAAATGTTAGAAAATTCTTTAACAGAAGACCAAAAGTAAGGGTTTTCCGTTCCTCTTTCTGCTTCCTTCATAAACATTTCTTTAGTGTGCTCCCAGGTGTCACCAGGGTTGCTGCATCTTTCTTGAATTTCCTGCTCTTCTATTTCCAGAATAATAATTGTTGCAATAGATAGTGCATCAAGCATTAATTTCATTATTTCCACCTCTTTGAATATTTGATTTTAAATTTAAGTAATCTTTTAATCCAAGCTATTATAAAAATCATCTCCTATATTTTTATTTTAGTGAAATATTTAACTAAAAAGTTAATTTGATATTTAAAAAAAATTACGATTATTTAACCTTTATAAAAACTATAATAAACTAAAAAGTTAATTTTGTCAATAAAAATAACTAAAAAGTTAATTTTGTAAGATAGAATATTACTAATGGAAAAGTTTAAACTTTTATGGAGGGGTATTATGGAAGTTGGAAAGTTTTTAACTAAAATTATAGGAGAAAAAAATATTCAAATGTTGGATATTTCAAAGCTAACTGGAGTAAGTCCAGCATTTTTAAGTGATTTAAAAAAAGGTAAAAAATCTTGTAAGGAAGAAACTTGGAAAGAAATAATTAAGTATTTAAGATTAAGTAAAGAAGAAGAGATGCAAGCATGGAGAGCTTGGAGTGAAGATAGAATGGATAAAAAAACAAAAGAATATTTAAAAAAATTAGAAGAAGAAAATGAGAATTTAAAAAAAATTCTTGATGCAATAGAATTTGTGAAAAGTAGTAAAGATATTAAATAATAATACTTATAATGTTTTAAAGACTAAAATGAATTGGAGAATAAAATGAAAAAATCAGGAATAATATTAAAAGAATTTAGAAAAAATAATAGTATGACAGTAGCTAAATTTGCTGAATTACTTGGAGTATCTCAAGTTTTTCTAACTCATTTGGAGCATGATAAAAGAAAAATTTCTGAAAATTTATTTAAAAGGTTAAAAGAATTTCTATCAGATGAAGAGATAATGAATTTGAGAGAAAGTGAAAAATTAAAAAATATACCTGATGATTTTACTGAAAAATTAAAAAAATTAGAAATAGAAAATAAAAATTTAAAATTAATTTTAAAGGAAAAAAGTAAAGAGAAAATAGATTTGAAATTTGCAGATTATTTAAGAGATCTTATTAAAGAAAAGAATAAAAAACTTATCAAAATTCATTCTGAAACTAAGATATCTGCAAGTTATTTAACTGATATTTTAAAGGGGCGAAATCTTCCTTCGAAAGAAAAGTTAGAAATATTAATAAAAAATTTAAATTTAAATAATCAAGAAATAAAAAAACTCAAATTATATTGGTTAGAGAATAAGAATCCATTTGAAGATATTGCTTTTAGTGATAGTCACTTAAACAAAGAGAAAATATCAAGTGATATAATTGAATTCTTTTCTGATAACAATATTTCTATTAAAGAAAAAGAAATTGCTTCAAAAATGGAAACTTCTCCAGAAAATTTATCTAAATTTATAAAAAATTTAAAAAAAGGAAAAGGAATAACAACAACAACATTATTTTCCATTACTGAAGCTTTAGGAATAAAATTATCAGAAATTTTAATTGAAAATGGAGAAGAAAAGCAATTTAATATTGAATGATTTTTACAGATTTTTTTAAAATAGAGGAGCGATAAATGGATAAAAAAATTTATCAAGGAGAATATTACAATGAAATAGATTTAAAATTTATTTTAGAAGAATATAACAGTAATGAATTATTAGAAAAAATAGAATTTCTTGAAAGGGAAGAAGTTTTAAAGAAAGTAATTCTTTTGAGAAATAAAAAAAGATTAGATTTTTCGGAAAAATTATTAAAGGAAGAATTGAATTTGATTGGGAGAGTTTTAAAATTAGGAGATATAAGTTTTTCAGATTATTATTGTGAATGTGAGTATTGGGAAGTTTTGAAAGACTTTGAAATAGATCTGAAGTAAAGAGAGGGAACATTATAACTACTTAATTTTAGTTATTGATTTATGTAAATTTTCCATTTCTAGAAGTTTATCATCAAAAATTTGTTCTATAAGAGCCATGTACTCATCTTTAGTAGCAATAAACATTCTTCTGCCAGATTCGTATTTACTGCTATCTAAGGAAGTCATGGCACTTAAAGGATATCTAAATTCATTAGTAGATTTTCCAATAAATTTGTTAATAATTTTTATAAAGTCTCTAAATTCAATATCATCATTCATATTTAAACCTCCAGAAATTTTTATTTGTTCCCTCTCATAGGGATTTTAACATTTTTTTACTGAAATGTCTAAAATAATTTTATTGCTTGACATAAGAATTAAAGAAGCTTTAGTTCTTATGTTAGATAATAAATCTGAAATGTGTGAGTGTGATTTTACAGATTTTTTTAAAATAGAGGAGCGATAAATGGATGAAATAGAAAAACTTCTTACCACAATTGAAAAAAGTAATAAATTACATAAAGATAATAATGAACTAATAGAATTAATACTAAAAAAAGCAGAAATACTGAATGAATTAAAGGAAACGAGTTATGAAATAAAAATAAAAGCAATAGAAAAAAACTTAGAATGTATTAGAAAGGTTTCTAGATATCATTCTATCACTTTATTATTATTGGGAATTCAAGCAATAATGATAAGCTTTTTCTTATTTCATTAATAATCAATAAATGTTCTGATGACTCCAAGGACCGCAATCAAAAGAGACAATAAAGAAATTATATCAGCTCGCAGTGCTCTTTTTTCTGCAATAATAGCTCTTTTTTCTTCAGATTTTGTTTTTTTAATTTGATTTTGTAAATCAACTTTCCATTGTTCAATTTGGACACTAAGATTAAAATTTGTTTTTGCAAGGTTTTCATTAGCAAGTTTTAATTCATTAATTTGGATTTCGGATTTAGAATCAATATTTTTAAGTGTATTTTTTAGAGAAGATTGATATTCTTCTTCTCTTTCAAAAGCTGTCTGAGCACTTTCTATTCTGGCATTTATTTCTTTATCAAAGTTAGGAATAGAAATTTTATACATAAATAATCATCTCCTTAAACTTTAAAATTTGTCGTGAATATATTATAGCTTTTTGGAGAATGGTAATCAAGCATATTTATTGCTTGATATAAGAATTAAAGAAACTTTAGCTCTTATATCAGATAATAAATCTGAAATGTGTGAATGTGATTTTACAGATTTTTTTAAAATAGAGGAGCAATAAATGAAAGATATTATTATATTATTACTCATAAATTGGATAACAATAGTATTATCACTTTACATTTTAGATGACAGGATAATCAGAGAAATAAATAAAAAATTAAAGGAGAAATCAGATAATGAAATTAGAAATATTAGAAATAGCTGCAATAATAATTCTGTTAAGTAATATATTTTCCCATGTAGTCATCTACTTTCTTTTAAAACGAATTTTAAAAATTACACTAGATGACACTTTAGAAAAATGATAAATTTGTTATTTAAAAGGAGTTGTAATGAGAGGACCGATAAGAGAATCAGAAAGAATAATATTAAAATTAAAACTTAAACAGATGGGAACATTTTATTTGAATTTAGCAAATGAAGTAGATAAGCTAAAACTTAATGGGGAATTTGATAATAAAATTTTTAGACTAGTTATGCCAGAACTATTAAAAGAAGAAAAAAAAATGAAAGAAGATTTAGCTTCTTTCATAATTGAAGTATTAGGAGATTAAATTTTAATATCCAGGAATCCAGCTTCTAGCTTCAACTAAGGTATCATAAGCTCTTTTCATAATTGAATTTTCTTCTATAAAAAACATACCCTTGATAGTTAAACAAGGATCATAACAATGAATTATACATTTTCCATTGTCAAACTCAGTGAAATGTATTCCTGAAATATAGTTTGAGTCAATAAGATCTTTCAAAATTACTTTTAATCTTTTTTCAGAAATATTTAATTTTTCTAATGGAAAAAGTTTATCAGTTTCAAAAGGACCTTCTTGATCAAAAGCGAGATCAATAATTTTTAAAATACGATAAATAGTTTTTGAATACGACATGGTTTTATCTCCTTAAACATAAAATGTTGTGCTGAATATTATTATAGCTTTTTGGAGAATGGTAATCAAGCAGTTTTATTGCTTGATATAAGAATTAAAGAAACTTTAGTTCTTATACCAAGTTATAAACTTGGGTCTGCTTTAAGATCTTTCCTGAGAAAAGTATTTTCTGAAACCTACAGTTTGACTGTAGGTTTTGGTAAGTATTTTTAAGGAAGAGGAGGAAAAAATGGAAAAGAAAAGAGAAAGTAAAATTATAGAAAACACTATTTTATTTCATTTTGCGTCTAAATCTCTAAAGAAATATGATAGAGTATTGCAAGAAATTTCTAAATTTAAAATTTTCGGAACTCCTAAGTTCGGAGTAAAAGAAAATGGAATAAGATTTTATATAGCGACAATTAAAATAGCTAACCAGGAAGAGAAACAAGAGATAGAAAATATAGCATTAAAATACGCCTAAGGAGCTGTTCTGTATATGATAGATACTTGTAATATAATGACTGTAGCAGCTACAGACCTCAAAACAATTTCCATTATTCTTGATAAAAAATTTAAGGGATATGGAGAAACAGAAGTAAGCAACAATGACCGAAAAGCCACGTTAAAGCTAAAAGGACACTGGATAAACAATATTAAGTTAAAATCTGTAGGATTTGACTATCACGAAACTGTTATTTATATAGATTTCAGTTATCCAAAATTTTTCTATGAAGATAACATAAGTCTTATAACTACAGAAAAGCAAAGGATGGAAGTTAATACGGAACTTTTAAGACTTGTAAGGGAATTTTCGGGAGATGATACCTTAAAAATGCACCATCTAAAGTATATTCGAATAGATGTTGCACAGCAGTTTGAAGATATATTTGAAGATTACTTTTTAATTTTTGGAATTGTGTATGAAACCTTTGTGGAGAGCATGGGACCAGAAAATAAGAAATCTAAAAAATACATCCAGATAGAACAGAAAGGGAATGCTAAAGACTATACCACGGGGTTTACATATAATAAATCTGATTACAAGATTAATATTTATAACAAGATGGCTCAGTCTAATAAGAAAAATTATGTACCAGGAAGAAAAACAATAATAAGAGTGGAGCAGGTATTCACTCCTAAAGTTTTGGGGGAGAAAACATTAAATTTAGATAAATTTACAATGCGGATCCTAAAAGAGAAATATTCAAAATATTTGGAAAAAAACTTATGGGATAGATTAAATCTTGTTTTAGAAAAGAAAAACAAAGAACTTAAAAAAAGACTAATTACAGTATTAAAGAAGTCCAAACCGCCTTTAAGGGCAGAAATAAAGGATATGCAATCCTTAATTCTGGATTTCGAAATGATAAAAAATATTATAAAAAATTCTGATGTAGGGGTTACAGACAGAATGAAATATAACTATATCAGTTGGGCTAGGGAAAGCCTGGAAGATACAGAAAAAAATGGCAGTACAAAGATAAAATTCTTTAATAATTTTTCTAGATTGGAGAAGTTATTATTTAATATAACAAGCATAAGAACAAACATAGAATTCATACAAGAAGTGCCTAAAATAGATAGTTTATAAGATAACAGGATTTGAAATCCTGTTTTTGTTTTTTATAGGGTATTTTTTGAAACTACCCCCAAAAAATGAAATTTGAATTTCAAAAAAAGCACATTTTTCAGGGGGGTAAAAATGTGAAAACCTAGATATTTAAAAGGCTAGAATATGATTTTTTAGCGGTAAAGTATATGGGTTAGGCTCAGGTCCTGTAAAAGTGATTTATAAAAAGTAAAAAAGTTACTTACTACATATAGCTACACTGGAGAAAAATAGAAAATAGGAGGAAAACATGAAACAAGAAACTTATAACAAAGAAATGGCAATTATGGCAGCTGTACTGGGAGAAGTAAAAGAAAACTATAACCTTGAAGATGCAGAAGTAATAGGGCAATCTATAAGTGAAAAAAAGGTAGTACACAAGCTGAATGACAAAGGGATAAAGGTAACAGTTGAATACACTAAAAAAACTGGGATAGAAGCTTTGTACGCAAAAGAAATAGTTGGTAAAGGAATAACTGGAATAACTAAAGGAGAATTCGAAGATAAGATAAACGAGGGTTGCTCTCTATCAGAGATAGCTGAAAAATGCTCTGTTGGAAAACTCCCTGGAACAGTAAAAAAGGGAGATGAAGTTATAAAACCAGAGGATAATCCTGAAAAAACTGTAGATAAAGAGAAAAAAGCTGACAAAGAAGTTAAAAAACAAAAGAAATAGGAGGATTTTAGAATGGAAAAAAAAGAAAAATTATTGAGCTGGGAACAGGCAAAAAGGCTGCTTAAATTAGGGAAAAAAGTTACAAGACAAAAATGGAAAGATAGAAATGTTTTTCTGTTCCAGGCACAGCCTATATTCGCAGAAAGAATAGGAAAAACTAAATCTATGCCCTGGATATTTATAAAAGATTCCAGAAATCTTGTAAGTCCTTACGAATGGACACTTAGAAGAACAAATGCAAGAGATTATATTCTCTTAGAAGACGATAAAAGTGAGCCTAGTTATCCAAAAAGCATCCTAGCAGTAGAACCTGAAACAGTCGGATATGTTGAAACTGGTGTAAATACAGACTTAGAAGCATTAAAAGAAAAAAATAAAGAAAGTGCAGACATAATGCTAAATGAGGAAATAAGAATGTGTGAGGATTTTCTAAATGCAGCTAAAGAAGCATTTGAAAGAAAAAAATAGTGTATTTTTATCATAGTCCATCCGCAGTGGTGGACCTTGATAAGATTATACTTCCAATAATCTTAAAAAATAAAAAAATGAAAAGGAGTGATGTTTATGATTGTATCAAAAAAAATTAATAAAACTTATCTAAATTCAGAAAAAAATAAAAAAGGTGGATATCAATTCAGGGTATCTGCGAGGATTTCCGGGCTCCACAATGGAAGCGAAACATTTGTAAGGGAATTCTTATTCTAAAATAAAAAGTTAATATTCGTTAAAAATTCGTTAAAATCCGTTATTATTACCGAGGACTTATCCCCCTCGGTTTTGTGGGAGAGTAGGAAGTTAGAAAGGGTTCGATTCCCTTTTCTCCCTATTAAAAAAATTTGAAGGAAGGAGGAAAAAACTTGATAAAGAAAACTCCACTTAGTAAAAAACACATAGAGATCTTAGGATTGTTTCATTCTCTCCAGATCTCAAATTTTGGGAAAAAGAAAGATGACAGAATAAAGGAAACCCAATCCAGGCTTAAAGAGTATTCTGAGAGCTCTATAAAAAACATTGTGAATAGGTACTACAAGCTATTCATAGAATACCTAGGAGAACTTGAAAAAGTATCAAAAAATATCACAAAAGGGGACTTGACAAGAATTTATAATTTAGAAAGTTTATCAGAAATGCAGATAGATTTCTTGTATTATTGCCTCCAGGGAGAGAAACCAACTCTTGCAGCAGAAAAGGCAGGATATAAGCATCCACGAGACGCAGCTTCTAAATTAAAAAAAAATAAAAAGCTGCAATCTGTATTTGAAGAGCAGAAAAAAGCATACCTGGAAACAAGCAAATTTGGAACTGGGGAAGTTTTGGGAATGCTTGAAAAAATTATGAGTGAAGCTTCTAAAGATAATAAAAGCTTTGGAGCAGCTATTCAAGCTGCTTCAGTATGGGGTGACTTCCTAGGAGCTAAGGCAGCAGATGGAATACGAGAGAAGCTATCTGACATCAAGAAAAGTGAGCTGACACTAAAGAAGAAAGAAATCGCTGTCAAAGAGGGACTATTGGAATTAGAAACTAAAAAAGCTCAAGAATCTATTGATAATTATGAGAAAAAAATGAATAGAAAAATCACTATAGAGGTGATAAAGCCAAATGCAAATAGTTGAACATTTTTATAAGGTCCTTGCAGATGATGATTTTGATATCTTGTTAATGATTGGAGGCTATGGATCAGGAAAAAGTTTTACAGGGTTTTCTAAAGTAGTTCTTGATTCCTCTAAGGTAAAAAGAAAAGTTCTTGTAATTAGAAAAGTTTTTGCTACCCATAAGGAGAGTTGCTATGAGGATATCATGGATGCTTCAGATCAGTTAGATATCTTAGATGAATGGAAATTTATGAAATCACCTTTGGAAGTTCAAAATGTGATGAATAGATCTAGAATTATATTTAAAGGTATGGATGATTATAGAAAATTAAAATCTATAAAAAATATAGACTATATAGTTATTGAGGAAGCTGATGAATTAACTTTAGATGATATTAAAGAGCTAAGAAAAAGATTGAGAGTGAAAGGAGTGAGATCACATTTTGTTCTTATGTGTAATCCTGTATCAAAAAATTCTTCAATCTATAAAATGTTCTTTACAGATGCTGGCTTTAATTTTGATGAAGAAGAGTTATATACAAAAAGGGTTTTAACTAAAACTGAAAAAGTAGTTTTAGAAGATGGGAGAAAAGAACAAGTTATTATAAAAGTTCATCATTCTACCTATAAGGATAATCCCTTTCTCCCAGTAAATTTTATTTATGAACTTGAATCTGAAAAAGATCCAAGAATACGAAGAATAGCAAAAGAGGGAAAATTTGGAGCTGATGGAGAACTAGTTTTATATAATGCAGTCTTTGAAGAAAATGTATTTGAAAAATATGTACAAGGAAAAATTGATAGCAGTAATCTTCATAGAGGCATAGACTGGGGATTTTCTATATCTTATACATGTGGTTTGAAAATGGCTGTTAATCCATGTTTGAATGAACTTTATATTTATTGGGAATACTATAACAAAGGAAAACTAACACTTGAACTCTTTGACGAGTTAGAACCTTTAAGAGAGGGAAATATTCCAATATATGCAGATAGTGCTTCAAGCCAGACAATAGCAGATTTTTATGATGCTGGCTATAATATCGCAGGAGCTACAAAAGGAAAAGGATCAGTTGATTATCATGAACAAATGCTAAGGAGTTTTTCAAGAATAGTTATAGATATTAAAAGATGTCCTAATACAAAAGAAGAAGTTGAAAGCTGTGTATATAAAAAAAATTCAGATGGAAGCATGAAATCTGGAAAATATAATATAGATGCTCATAGTATTGCAGCAATGGGATATGGATTGGAAGAATTTGAATATACTCCACTTAAGAAAAGATTAAAAACATTTTATGGAACTAGAAGGAGGTGAATATGATAAAAAAAGAATTTATGTTATCAGTAGTTACTGAGCTTTTTAAAGGAATACCAAGTTATAACACTGATTTAACAAATGATTTTATAAAAAAGCTTTTGAAAGATATAGACATAACCTCAGCTCTACAGAAGCTTGAAAGAGCAGTATCAGGACGAAAATTACTTCCAATTAGTAAAAAAGTAGAATCTTTAGAATTAGAAAAGGAAATTCAAGAAAGGTTTTCAGGAATAAAGTTTAATAGAATTGTAAATCATTTAATAACTGCTAGATATTTTGGATATAGTTGTTTTGAAATAATTTATAACTCAGACTTTAGCATAGAAGCATTAATTCCAATACCCTTTGAGTATATTTCATACTCAGATAAAAAATGGAAATTAAAAATAGGTTCTGAAGAAATGGAACTTAATAGAGATAAATTTTTATTAAGTATTCATAAATGGAATCCAGCAATGCCGACAGGAAAAAGTATATTTGAAAGCTGCCAACAATCATTTCTGAATAAAGAATTATATGAAAATCAATTAAGAGGTTTATCAAAAAAATATGGATCTGTTATTCCTGTTTATCCTGTAGATATAAATAGTACAAAAGCAGAAAGAGATGAGATAGCTAAAAGTATTGAAAAGCCAGAAGGGATGATTTCAATAGCAGTTCCAGTAAGATCACCAAGTAGAGAGTTTGATTTAAGTAAAGCTATCCAATTTATAAAACTTTCAGATCTGGATCCTAAAATATATACAGAACTTGAAAACAGAGAAAAGGAAAAACTGGTACAAAATATATTAGGTTCCACTTTAACAATGGATAATGGTGGAGGAACAGGCTCATATAGTTTAGGAGAAGTTCATAAAGAGGGATTTGATGAAGTAGTAGAAGAAATATGTAAATTTGTTACAGATTCACTGTTTCAACTATTAGAAATAGATTCAAAGTATCATGGATATAATCCTAAAGATTTTGAATTTACATTAGAAAAAATATTTACAGAAGAAGAGAAAATAGCAAGGGAAAAACAGCAGGAAGAACTTAAAACAGTAAAATTAGATAATCTGCAAAAATTATCAAGTACAGGCTATAAGGTTACAGCAGAGTATATTTCAGAACATTTAGGAATCTCTCCAGAATGCCTTATAGAAAAGCCAGAACAAATATATACAAATGGAATAGGAGCAGAATTCAGTAAAAAAAAACTAGATAATCTATTTGAAGAAAATAAAGAAAGAGTTTTAGCATTTGAAGAAACCATTTCTCCTGGAATAAAAGATTTTACTGAAACTTTAACTAAGCAACTCAAAGAAAAATTTAAAGAAATAAAAAATATAAATGATTTAGAAAGTTTCTCATTTGATTTGAGTGAACTAAAAGAAAAAATGATTATAGCTTATTTAAAAGGCTATATAGATGAATTAGAAAATCCATTGATGGAATTCTCATCTGATGAGGAAAATCCTTTTAATCTGTCATTTAGTAAAGCAATAGATTGGTTTATAAAGAAATTTCCTATTCTATATGACCATCTAGATGATGTTACTAAAAAAGTAAATGAAACATTCTTCTATATCAAAAGAAGTTTGGAATTAGAAACAACAAGAACTCTATATAATAATCTTTTAGATAATTTAAGTAATGGAGGAACACTTAAAGATTGGTTAGAGGCTAGTAAAACAATTTTAGATAAAACTGGATTGGGAGATAGTCCATGGTATTTAGAGCTGGTATATAGAAATAATATGCAGAGTTCATATAATGCAGGAGCATTCTATAATCAAGAACTTAATAAGAAAAACAAACCTTATGGATTGTATGATGCAATAGATGATGAAAGAACATCTGAAATATGCCAAATTTTAAATGGAAAAGTTTATCCATTAGATCATCCATTTTGGAATAGATATCTTCCACCTAATCATCATGGATGTAGAAGTAAACGAATTACATTAAGCAAAGAGGAACTTGAAGAGTATGGATTAACAGTTTCTAAAACTGTAACTAAAGAAATAAAAGAGCTTAAAAATAAAATGGGAAATTTTTATGGAACACAAGTATCAGGAATAAAAAAAGCAATAAAGCAAAAAGAGAAAGAAATAGAAGAAATGAAAAATCAATTAAAATTAAAAATATAGGAGGTAATAATTATGACAACAGCAGGTTTTGTAGCTATTGGGATTGCAATAGGAGTATTAGGAACTTTAACAACTTTACATTTCATGAATAAAAGTAAAAAGTAGGTATTTTATGAATGTAAAGTTTAAAAGTAACTCCAGTATAGTGATAAAAGGTATGGAAAAACTTAAAAATACTTCTATAAAAACTCAATCATTAATGCTGGAAATAGCAGAAGACATGAAAAGTAAGGTTGATATGAGATTTAGACAATCTAAAACACCAGAAGGAGAGCAATGGGAACCTTTAAAAGAAAGCACAATATCAAGAAGAAGAAAGAGATCTTCAAAACCTTTGAGTGATACAGGAGCATTGAAGGGAAGCATAAATTCTAAAGCAACAGCTAAAACAGCAATAGTAGGAACTAATAAAAAGTATGCAGTGTATCAACAGTATGCAGTTGCAAAAGGAGAACTAGGAGAAACAGATGTAGAAGAAACAGTAAGAGAACATATCAGAAATAGGAGAGGAAGAAGTGAAAAGGTAAGAACTCATACAAGAAGAAGAAAGGTTGTTACACCATGGGGAGATAAACCAGGTAGATCATTTATAGGATTTTCAAACAATCAAAGAAGATTATATGCAAAGAAAATAAAAGAATATTTAAAAGGAGGAAAAAATGCCTAAGAGAATTTTTAAGGCTGGTGATTATGGAACTAAAGGGAAATATTCTAAAGCTGATTTAGAAAAATGGATAGGAAAGGAATTTTGCATTACAGCAGGGCATATAGGAGATTGGAAAAATGCAGGTTATCCAATAACTGCTATTCCTGTAGCTGGGAATTGTAAGGCTACTGGAGTAGATAAGGAAGGCTATTTATTGGGGGAATTTACATATAATTCCTTTGGAACAGAAATAAAGGACAAATATCCTAATCTAAGTTTAGGAGTAGGAACAAATGGAGAACCTAATCATCTTGCTATATTGGGTTATGCTCCTCCACATCTAAAAGACCTAGATAAGTCATTCTCGGAATTTTCTGTAGATTTGACAGGAGCAGAGGAAGTTAAAACAATAGAATTTGCAGAAGAAGGAGGGAAAACAGCACAACAAACCGTTGATGAAATGGTAGGTCTTATAAATAAATTGGATCTAAATGAGCCTATAAATTTTAGTGCTCTACAAGATGCAATCTGGGAAAAATCTGATTTAAAAAGAACAGTAGAAAAATTAAAATCTGAAGGCTATACAGTAGAGAAAATAGCGGAATTTTCTGAAACTACTCTAAAAAGTATAGCTGATACTTTAGGAATGGTTCTTTCTCCTAAAAAAGTAACAGAGCTAACTCCAGAACAAATTTATGCTAAAGCAAAGGCAGAATTTACAAGAGAAGCAGAAAAGGAAGAGGTAAGAAAAAAAATGGTTACATTATTCCCTCCAGTTATGCACAAAATACTTGAATTTGCAATAGACAAAGCATATGAGGAACAGGAATATAGTAATATCATTGAATTTTCTGAGACAGAAAAAGTATCTATGGCAGCTAAAATGAAAGAGTTTTCCGCAGAGGATAGCCCTTTTAAAAAGCTTTTTGAAAATATAACAGAAAATAAAGAATTTACATCAGGTAAAGTAGATCCAGCACAGGCAGCAAAAGACTTAATGAATTCATTATAAAATTTAAGGAGGTAAAAAATGGCAAATTTTGAAAGAAAGAGCTATGCAAGAGAAAGAGGGATAAAAAGAATCCAGGGAGATATGAAGGTAGTTCTTGGGAAAGAAGAAGTGACATTAGAAACTTATACAGCACTAGCACAAAGTAAAAAAGATGGAAAGTTTTATAAATATGTACCAGGAGATGCAGACAAAGGGGTAATAATTGGACTGTATACAGGAGATAAGATAGTTTTAACAGCAGATGGAGAGGATGCACAGGGCACTATCACAACACAGGCGATAGTTGGAAAAACAGAAATTAAAGGAGTGAATTTCGCAACAGATTTTACAGCTGTAACACAGTTAAAACAAAGCGGGATTATTTTAGTAGACACTATAGATGGAACAGAGGAGGCTTAAAATTATGAATGAAAGAATGATTTATCTTATATCTTTAATAGTAGCAGCTACACAAAAAATAAATGTACCACAGGTATACTCACAAAGATTTAAAAGTTCTGGGAATGTTTATTATTCCCCAACAGAAAAGATCAGAATAGATGATCTTACAGATCATTTTTTGGTGGCTGGGTTAGTGGATAGAAATGAGATTCTTCCACTATTAGGAAAAGATGGATTTAATACTTTAGAGTTTGAACCAGACGTAATCGGAGGACAATTTCAATACCAACCTTCGGACTTGCTTATGGTAGGGGCAGGAGTACCTTTATACACTAAAGATGGTAAAGAAATTACATCTATCCAAGCACTAGAGGCTAAATATGCAAAAATGGCAGCAGCAGCAATAACTAATAAGTTTGAAAGACAGGCAGCAGATGCTTATTTGAAAGGAACATACACAGATAAAGCAGGAAAAACTTATGATGTAGGAGTCAAAACTGCTAAAACTCTTAATTGGACTGGAAAAATAAAAAGTGATGAATTGATAGCGTTACAAATGGATTTTGTGACAAAGCACTCTATTGCTCCAAAAATAGAAGTTGGATTAGCTATATTTAATTCTCTAAAAAATGAAGCAAATGACACTAGACAAAATATAAATGCTGTTAAATTTAATGCAGGAGATGAACCAAGCCTAACAGTAGGAAACTTGAAAGTAGAACTGTTAAAAAATGCAAAAGGAGCAGATGGAAAATTAATTGATACTAAAAATTCATTAATTTTATCTGATCCAAGTATCTTAGCTTTAGGATATGGATGCCTTACATATGGAGATGTGAAAACAAATGAATCTAAATTAGTAAGATCAGATTTGGTTGCTGGAGAACTTGCTGTAGAAGTGACTACAGGAAGTAAAGGGCTATGGGCTAAATCAGCACCTATGCCAGTTTTACTATCTACAACAAGATTTAATAGATATACAATAACTTTATAAAGAAAAAGAGGGATATTCCCTCTTTTCTTCAAAGGGGGCATAGATGAGTTATATATACATGAGAGAGAACCTTGTACCTGAAACTACTGCAAATATATTAAAACATTATTCAGGTTTTACTAATGATGAATTTCAAGAGGAAATATGCCATCTTGAAAAAACAGCAATAGGAGTAATAGCTTCAAGCGTAAATCTGGATAAAGTAAAAGGATTAGAAAATGGAAAAGAACTTCTATCAGGACTATGTAAAAGCTATGTACTAGCTAAGCTTTATGAACATATAGCACATACTGATTATATAGACCTTGCACCAGACCTTATGGTTGATTTTAGAGATACATTAAAAAGAGTGAGAGAAGCTCAAATATCAGAAGGAACTAATACAGATGAGCAAGCTAAGTCTTGGAATTTGTACATAAGGTAGGTAGATATGAATAGACTTGTAAGGTATAAGATTTTCAAAGATGAGGAAGTAAAAAGTCCTGTAATAGTTCCATTAGGACCTTGTAAAATAAAGTTTAATGATTCAGATATAGGAAATACTTTAAAAAGTGAAAGTACTACTTTAAAAATAGTTCCAATAACAGAAGAAATAAAAACAGATGAAAGCAGTGAAGCAAAAGAAGAGATTGAACTTGGAAGAAAAATAATTTTTGAAACTTCTCTTCTTTTCTCCAATGAAATGATGACAACATTAGGTATAAATGATACTCTTTCAAGTCTTTTGAAAAAAGGAAATTTAAAGATAGAGACACTAGATGAAACAGCATCTATAGAACTTTACAATGTGAGTATAACAATAGAACCAGGGTATACTTTCAAATCAGACAAAATAAATATATTTAAGTTAAAGGTAAAAGCGTATAGGGATGAAGCAGGAAGAGATATAAAAATAAATTTTAATAATTAGGGAGGTAGCAACAATGGCAACATTAAAAGATTATCCTTTAGGGGAATGTGAAGTTAAGTATACACTTGATGGTGAATCAGAAGCAGTTATTTTAGGACTTACTTTAAAAGAATCAGATACAGTATTTACAAATACTTTTGATATTTTCAAAGTAGAAATGGACCAAATGGAAGGACCATATAAATCAAAGGTTATTCCATCAGAAACTACATTAAAGTGTTCAATCTGGTTAAATGAAGATATAGTAACAAAGCTGTCAAATGTTTATGAAAAAGGAGCAACAGGAACAGCTTTTTCAACAGCAGGGAAAGAAATGAAATTTGGAAAACTTGAAGTACATCCTATTTCAGCAGGAACTTCAAAAGAATTTGATATTATTGGACCTAGAGTATTTTGTAAGATAGATACAAATATATCATTCAAAAAAGATGGCCAGGCAAAATGTGATCTAACATTTGAGTTTTCTTCAGATGAAAATTCAAGTTCTCCAACATATAGAAAATTATTCACTATAGGAGAATACACAAAACCATCAGTTTCAATAGAATAATTCAATACTTATAGTACTCCTCTTAGTAATTAAGGGGAGTATCAATAAATAATGAATGGGGGTATATATGATTAAATTTAATAATATAGAAAATTATGTAAGAGAGGATAGAGAGATAACAATAAGATTTAAGAACTATAAAATCAAAGTACCTACTGTAATAGAATGGCTTAAAATAAATACTCTTGATTTTTCTATGTTAGATAAAAAATTCAGAGATACTGCTGATAAACTAATAAAAATAATGGTACCTAATCTAAATATTGACAATCTTACTAATCAAGAAATATGGATAGCTCTATCAGGGTGTTTGGAAGTCCTTTTAAATAAGAGAGAAGAAACAGAAGAGGAGAAAACAGTTTCGTCCAATGATGAAGTATATATATCTTTTGATTATATTTTAGCAAAGTATTGCAGGTATATGAACACTTCATTGAAAGAAGCTCTTTCAACTAATGTATTTGTATTTTTCAATGCTTTGGAAGGAATTGAAGCAGTAATAGCTGAGGAAAGTTTAAGGAATGCAGAAATATATGACAATCATATACATTTAAAAAGTAGAGATGGGAATGAGAAATACAGAAAAACATTAGACAAATATAGAAATACTTTCCAAGATAAAGGAGTAAAAATTATTCAAAGTATGGATTTTTCAGGACTACAAAAATTAAAAGCTATGTTAGGAGGTTAATAGATGGCACCATATTCAAATGAATATATACTACAGTATATAGCAAAACTTGAAACTGGAGATTATACAAAAGGCTTAGATAAAATACAAGGAAAAACATCCAGCAGTACAGGAGTATTAAATAAATCTTTTTCAGGTTTAAGTACTGTAATTAAAAAAGTAGTAACTTCAAAACTCTCTCTTGCAGCTGCTGCAATATATTTTGCAAATAAGACAAGACTTGCTATTCAAGATATGATAGCTTTTCAAAAACAATTATCTACAGTAAATACTCTTTTAAAAGCATCAAGAGAGGAATTAAACAAATATGCAGATGCTTTCATTGATTTATCTATAAAAACAGGAGCAAGTAAAGAAGATATAGCAAATGGTGCATATCAAGCTTTATCATCTGGAATTAAGAAAGAAGATTTAGTAGATTTCTTGGAAACAGCTTCTAAAACAGCTCTGGCAGGGCAAACAACAGCAGAAACATCAATAAAGACTATATCATCAATAATGAATGCTTATAAAATGGAAGCAAGGGAAGCAGGAGAGATAGCTGATTGGTTGCTCACAGTTCAAAATAAAGGAGTAACAACAGTAGGAGAACTTGGAGCTTATTTAGCTGATGTAACAGCCATTTCTGCACCTCTAAAAATCTCTTTGAATGATGTAGGGGCTGCACTTGCTCAAATAACTCAAAATGGAAATAATACAGCTAAATCAACAACTATGTTAAAGACAATGTTCAATGAATTATCAAAGGAAGGACAACAGGCAGCAGATATATTCACTAAAATTTCAGGGCAGTCTTTTAGAGATTTTATAGCAAAAGGTGGAGACTTGCAAGGAGCTTTAAACATAATGGCAGACCATGCTAAAAAGACAAATAAGTCCATAGTGGATTTATTCGGAAGTGTGGAAGCAGGAAGTGCAGCTCTTAACCTTACAGGACTTAATGCAGAGAAATTTTCAGAAAAAATAAATGATATGAAAAATAAATCTGGAGAATTAAATACTGCATATACTATAGCATCAGCGAATATAAAAACTGAATGGGATAAATTAACAAATGCAATGAATTCAAGATGGAGAAATCTTGTTACATTTTTGGAGAAACCTATATATGTTGTTATAAAAGAAATTAGGCAGCTTGTAGATGGTCAAGATAATAGAGCAGAAAATTTAGAAGATACAAAGAAAAGAATAGCTGAGCATGAAGTTGAAATTCAAAAGATACTAAGTTTAGATAACCTGAATAACCAACAAAAAGCTACAATGATGAAGAGACACAGTGAAGAAATAGTTAAGCTCACAAAAGAAGTAACAGAAACAGAAAATATGATAAGAGAAGAAGCATATCAAAAAAATCTCTCTTCTTATACTGACTATAGAAAAGAATTAGGAAAATATCTTAGCAATAGTAACAAAGGAGAAGAGAAGCAGGTTAAAGAGCATCTGGAAACTATTCTAAAACTAAATAAAGAGATAACTAATACATCAAATGATTCAAGTAAAAAAGCAGAACTAGAACAGGATAGAGTACAGTTAGAGCAAAAAATAGAAATTCTAAATGAAAGAATAGGAATCCAAGAAGAAAAAATACAAAAAGAAATTGAATTAAAAAAATTAGAAGAAGGAAATCTAAAAAAACATAATGAAACAATGAAAAATTCTGAATTATCATATCTTGAGTCTAAAAAAAATATGATAGAAGAACAGAACAGACTTTTAGATCTTGGAGCTATATCTAAAGAAGAATATAACAAAAATATAGAGAAAATGGATAGAGAACTTTTAAATAGACAGAATATGACTAATCTTGAATCTCTAAAAGAAATGGAAGAATATTATAAGAAAATTGGAGATCAAGCTAAAGCAAATGAATATCATAAAAAAGTTATAGAAGTAGAAATAGATATTCAAAAAAGAACTTCAGTATCTATGGGGGGAGATTTTGATGATAGAGAAGATGAGTACCTTGAAGAAGAGAGAATAAAGAGAAAACAGTTTCAAGCAGAGCTATTACAAGATGAATGGGAAAATTTAAATGATATAGCTGAAATGAAAGAAGCTAAGAAATTAAGCGAAGAAGAAATTAATAAAAGAGCTGAAGATGCTATGTTTTATATGGAAGAAAAAAGATTAACCCAAGAAGCAAAAGAACTTGAAAATAGATTAGCTTTTTATGAAACAGATAAAAATTATGCTGAGAAAGCATTAGATACAAAATTAGCAATAAAAGAAAATGAAATAAAACAACTTGAATTAAAGAATAAAAAAATGGGAAAAAATGACAAAGAAAGAATAGATTGGGTTAAATGGAAAGAAAAATATGAAACTAACATATCTGAAAGATCAGCAAATGCAGTAATGGATACTTATACAGCTCTAGCTACAGGACAAATAAAATCATTAGATGATTTTAAAAAATTTGCTCAAATGCAGATAGCAGAATTATTGCTTATGAAAGGGCAAGAACATGCAGCAGAAGCTATCTCACAAGGAGGGCAGGCATTAGTTGACTTTGCTAGAGCAGCAACTTTAGCTGCAAGTGGGAATCCTCAATCAGCAGCTTATATGGCTTCTGGGAAAGGACATTTAGCAACAGCAGCACAAGAAGCGGCAATAGCAGCAGCTTTTGGAGTAGCATCATTGGCAATTACTCCAAGTGAAAGTTCAGGTAGTGGTGGAAGTAGTGAAGAAGGAAAAACTAAATTTGATACTGGAATAGAAGAAAGAATGGAAACATCTAAAAAAGAAAGTGAAGGTGATGTAATAATTGATATTTCTGATTCTCAAATGAGTAAACTTTGGATTAAACAAATAGAAAAAGAACTCAATGATGGATATAATGTAACACTTATTGGAAAGAAAAAAAGGTAGTTAATTACTACCTTTTTGAGAGTCTATTTCAATTAAAGTTTCTATAAATACTATTAATTCTTTTTTACTTTTTTCTGATAGTTTATGTGGAATTTTTCCTTGATAACAATCAAGAGTTATTTTAATTTTTTCTTCTGATTCAAGCATTACTAACAATTTTTTAAGGACTGAAATATGAGTGTAAAAAATAGTGTTACCTTTATCATAATTATAACGCTGTAAATCATAATAATCATATATTTCTTGTCTTTCTATTCTATCTTTAGAATAACCAGCTGTATTAAGAATAACTTTATCAGTAGAATTTTCAAAAATTAAACTATAGATAAAACGCTTATCTGTTGAATGAATAGGAAATATAACACTTTTATTTTTGTTTGGAGTATATTCAGGAAAAATAATTAAAGGGTGCCCACCAAATTTATCTTCATAAAAATCTACATAAGAGTGATAAGTGGCTTTATTAGATAAGATATCAAGATCTTTATATGTCAATTCAGTATAACTAGTATAAAGATGTTTACCATCCTTGGAATAATATGTACCCCCAACAGGTGGTAGGCTAACACATCCTACTAAAGATATACAAAAAGCAATAAGTAATAATATTTTTTTCATAGAATCTCTCCTTTATACATTGTTATTACTATTATAATCTATATTTATAAAAAATCAACACAAAAAGAACATTGGAAATTAAATATTATCTGAGGATAAAATCAAATTATTCTTGACAACTTAAATAAAACAACATATTATTATAAATAAATTAAAAAAGACTTAATAAGGAGAAATTATAAATTGGAAATCTTATTATATATATATGCAATTATGCTAACAGTTATACTAATATTAAATGTTGGGTTAACTTCTCAAAGAAATAGAATTTTTAATTTAATTTTAATTGTTTTTTCATTTTTTATTATGATTTTAAGTGTATTTCAAGATAAAATTGCATTGAAAATTACAACAGAAACCTTAATTTTGATAGCTATAAATTTTATATTTTTAAACTTAGAAAATATTTCTAAAATTTGGAAAAAAATTAAATCTTTAAAAATTGGATTATTAGAAGTTATACAAGAATTTCCAAATGAAGATATAGAAGATAATGAAGACATAAAAAGGGAAGCAATGAAAAAAATAGATGATGTAGAAGGAAATGTATTAATTGCATTTTTAATATCATTTATAGAAGTGGAAAAGAAAATAAGAAAAATCAATGTGAAATATGATAATGAAAAGTATGGTAAAAAATATACAATAAGAGATTTATATAGAAAAATTTTTGAAGAAAATAGAAATAAAAATTTAGAAAAATATTTTAATTTTTTCATAGAAATGAATATTTTGAGAAATAAGATAGTGCATGGGGAGATACCTTTAAAAGAAGATATAGATTATAAAACGGCTTTAGAATTAAGAAAAGCTTTGGAAGTTATAGAAATTATTTCAAAAGAGTTAGAAATTATTTCAAATGGATTAGGAACTAATGATAATGAAAAATAAAAGTTTATTTTAAACCTCAGATAATTGTCTGGGGTTTTTTATTTGCCAAAAAAGATATTAGGAGGTGATATTTTGCAGTTAAATGTTTTAAATTCAATAAATATTCTAAATGAAAATAAGATAAAGGGATGTAAATATGAATCCATTGAGGATAAAGATGGAACTATATATCAAAAAAGTGAATCTGGAGAGGAGTTTAATATTCTAAGATGGATAGAGCATGTTTATACTATTTCTTTACAGCTTCTTACATATGAAGAGTGTGAAAATATAGTAAAAGATTTTCTTGAAGCTAAAAGGAATAGGGCTATAGTTACAATTTCAAAAGATCTACTTACAAAAAAAGGGTATATTGATATGAAAAAAATGCCAGGAGAACCTAAATTCTACTATGAGTTGAAAGATATAAAACCTAAACAAAGTACAGGAAAGCCTTATTATGAAATGACAATAAAAGTAAAAGAGAGAGTTGATTTATTATGAAGTTAAGAAGTACTGAAGAAATGTATTCAATTGATTATTCAAAAGTATATTATCATTATGCAGCTAAGATATATGATTCTTTAAGAACTGAAGCAGATGGGACTCCTTTATATTTAAGCACAAAAGAGGGAATTGTTATTGATAATATTTTATGTAAGCCTTATATGAGTATTCCTTCAGGAGCAGGAACTTCAATTACTCCAAAAGACTCTCAATGCTCAGTAAGTTCAATAAATTTTAAAGTAACAAATGTTGGCTATGAAATATCAAAATGGCTTTATGAGAGACTTAATTCTAGTTCTACAATGACTTATGGAGAAATGGTTGATATATTTGCCCTTTGTGGAGATGGAAACCTTAAATTGATATACAGAGGACTTATACGAAGTATTTCAAATGATGAGTTTGAAAGTGAATATGAAGTAGAAATAGCAGACTTCCAGGATAGATTAAAATCTTCTATTTTTGACAGAGAATTTTCTGAATACTCTGAAGAAACTATAGCTGACATAAATACATATAGACTGCCATATAAAATGGTAAATGAAAAAAGAATAGGCTTTTATATGGATGAAAGAGATGAAGGTGAGACAGATGATGATGGAAATGTGATTTTAACTAAAGTAATTTCTTTTAATGGCCATGTTATTGATATGGTAGAAATGATATTTCAGATAATTTTCTCTACTCCAGTATTAGAAGTACAGCTGCCATATTTAACTAACAAATGGACTGACTTTGTTGATATGAATTCTTTAAACTCTATAAGAGATACTTTAAACAGGTCAGTATACAATTTCTATTTTGAATTTAGAGAACCAATAGATGATCCATACGATTTTTTAATTGAGAATGTGTATAAGCCATGTGCTATTTTTCCCTTTGTAAATACAGAAGGTAAATTAGGATTAAAACTACATAAACAACCTACTATAGGAACAGAAGGAATAACATTATCAGAAGAAAATATTATATCTATTGGTGGAAAAACTATAACTGATGAAAATATAGTTAATAATATGATAGTTAAATATGATTATGATTTTGAAGAGGATAAAGGAAGAACAAAAAGATATTTTTCATCTGCTACCTCATTTAATAAATTTAAAATGCTCATTCCTGATTCGCCAGAAGAATATGAAATTAAAGGAATAAATAAATTATCACTAACAGATAAAGCTACATTCTCGGCTACTCTAGCAGATTCTATTTTCAGTAGATATGGACTTCCAGGAGTAGAACTAGAAATAGTTGTACCTTTAGAGGTGGCAGCAGAATATAAAGTTGGAGATTATCTCTTTATAACTCATAAAACATTGGTAGCTTGGGAAGGAGAAACACAGGGAACTCCTGGAATAGAAAAAGAAAATATATCAGAAGAAGATGAATATAATGGAATAGCTCATTTTGATGTAGGACATGAATGGGGAGGATTTATTACTGATAACACTTTAGGGAAAGCTATTGATGGAGTTTGGGTAATAACTACAACAGAAAAAGAGATTAGCCATAAGTTATTTAATGATACAGATAATAATTTTAAAAGTTGTGTAGATAACCATAATTATATAAAACAATGGTTAGGAGAGGAGGGAATAAGTGTCTAAATTAATGGAAATAATTGAGAAGTCTCCAGATTTTGAAAAAGGTACTGCAACTCTTAGATTTCTAGATACTACCTTTTCTCAATTAACTAGAAAAATTGGAAGTAAAACAGGAGCAGATTTTAAAACTGTTAAAGCTACAGATACCCTTAGTAAGGAGTTATTGATCTCTTTAAATAAAGAACAATTGTTATTAAAAGATAAACTACTACTATGGCAACAGTCGTATAATACATGGATAAATTCTATTAAAGGAAAAATTACAGGAGCTACAAATTTTGAATATAATTTTACATCACTTATTGATTATTCAAGTAAGTATGTAGTTAATAAAACTTTGGCAGATTATTACCTACTTACAGAAGTAATTAATGCAGAGAAGGAGTTGTATGAATTTGGTCATTACTGGGGAAGAAACCATATGGTAAATATTCAAAATCAAATGAAAGAATGGAGTAAAACCAAATTATATGGGAGCAGTGTTGATACTATAGAGCTTGAATATGAATCTTATAGAGCTGGAAAATGGACAGTTGAAGAAAGTGCAGGTTTTAATGTTACCTTTGATAGCACAAATGGTCATGATAAAAGATGGGTATATATAGGTGGAATAAATAGTATGAAATTAGGGGAAAGTAGAACTGTTAAAATACTTAATAAAACTTCATGGACCACATCTGGAGGAAGTGGTGGAAGTCATGGAGATGGAGGAGATGGGGGAAGCGGAGGAGTTGAACATACAAGCTATGCAGAAGCATATTTTTCTATTACCAGAAAAAAATTAAATGTTGCTAATGATGATGGATATTATACATATACAGCATGGATAACAGGACCTAATTCAGATAGTGTTAGAACATGGCCAAGAGTAAGAAAGTGGACTGGAAAAAGTTCCCCACATTTTGGTACAGATAATATATCACTAACATGGATGAAATCAAGAACTCTGTTATAGAAAGGAGGAAAATTATGAAGAGAATATTTGAAATAAGAGTAAATCTAACTAAAGGTATTTCTTATGGAAATGAAATAGTATTCACTCAAGGAGATAATCAAACACATTATTTAAAAATAATATTTGAAGATAAATTTGATTTTTATGGAAAATCAATGAAAATAAATTTTATAAAACCAAATAGAACAAGCGTTTTTAGTATGGTGACTGAATTAAAAAGTGAGAATGAAATAATAGTTCCTAACAATGCTTTAACTATGATAGGAGATATTTTAATAGAAATAGTTCTTATAGATGGGGAAAGAATATTGACTGTAAATAGTTTAGGAAAATTTATTGTTACACAAACGGTTGCAGGGGCAGAACTGGTAATGATACCAGGAGATACTTTAATAAGTGATATAAATGACTTAATTCTTCAATTAAATGAATTTATGAGGCATTCTAAAGAAGAGCTAGATCAATATACTTCAGATAAGAAATTAGAATTGGATAATCATAAAGAAATAAAAAAACAAGAACTAAATACTCATACTAATAGCAAGAAAGAAGAAATAAATGACTATACTACAGGAAAAGAAAAAGAAATAGATCATTTTACAGAAGGAGAGAAGGTTGAATTAACTTCTCATACTGATATTAAAAAAGGAGAGCTAACCACTTATACAACAGCTAAAAAAGGAGAACTTGATACTTATAATACTGATAAAAAGCAAGAATTAAATACTCATACTAGCAGTAAAAAAGAAGAAATAAATAATCATGTGACAGCTAAAGAATTAGAAATAGATCAGCTTGTAGAAGGAGAAAAGGTTGAATTAAATTCCCATACTAACATAAAAAAAACAGAACTGGATAAATATATTGTTGACAATAGAGCTGCTTTAAAAGGTGAAAAAGGAGATAAGGGAGAGAAAGGGGATATAGGATTAACTGGAGCAAAAGGAGATACAGGAATAAGTGTAAAAAGTATAACTTTTAAAAGTAAAGATAGTGTTGGGAATAATATCTATACTATAACTTTAACAAATAATGCAACACAAGATATTATAGTTCCTATTGGACCACAAGGTATTCAAGGACCTAAAGGAGAAAAGGGAGACACTACAGCAGTAAGTGTAAAATGGGCTGATTTATTAAATGTACCAACAATCTTCCCTACTAACTGGGCTAATGTAGCAGATAAACCAACAACTTATAATGATACTACAGCAGTAAAACTGGCTGGTAGTACAATGACAGGAGATTTAAAAGGAACAGCAGCTAAAAGTATATCAGGATTTGGAAAAGTATATAACCCTGTATGGGGGTAAAAGGAGGAATATATGAAAATAGAACTTAATAGTGTAAGTAAAGAAAAGGCAGTAACTATGATAGGAGAATTTACAATAAGTAATACTCTTGCATTTAGATTTTTAAATGATATTAATAAAACTGTAGCAAAGTTTAGAAATACAGACTATGAAAATACTGGCAGAATATTGAAACTAGAGAATATTCAAAGTGTAAATCAATTAAATATAGATGGAGAGATTTATAATAATTTAAAATATTTGTCTCATGAAGTATATATCCATACTCCACGTGGTGAAGATATTACTACCTCTAACTTAATTGAAGATTTAAACATAACTTTTGAAAGGGTGGAAGAAGATGGAGAATAGAATAGAAACATATAATACAGAAGCTAGAGCAGCAGGAGATTTAATAACTGCTGCTTCAGTAAATATTATTCAAACAGGATTAGATCAAATAGTTTCTACTTGGGGAACAGCAAGTGCAGGAAGTGCAAGAGCAATAACAGGAGATGTGTGTAGAGCTTCTCTTCTTAACAACTGGATTACATGGCTTAAAACTTATTCAAGTAGAATAGGAGCAACTTCTGTTACTAACAGTATAACTAATGTTGCAATAGGTGATTTAATGATACAAAGCAAAGTTACACAAGTCTATAATGCTACTCAATCAGTGAAAAACTGGTGTAATAGAGCTGAATGTAATGCAAGTGAATGTAATAGAATAGAGAGTAATACTAGTGAGTCTAATAGTAATGAAAGTAATAATAGAGAAGGCGGAAACTAAAATATAAAGGAGAGTATAATGAAGCTAATAAAAAGAAGTAGATACTATAATAAGTTTGAACCATTTATTTTATTTATAAAGGTAGATGAAAGCTGTAATTTGAGATGTGAGTTTTGTTATCAAAAAGCTAAGAAACCTTTTAGATTAGACACAGAAGAAAAGTTTAAAAGATGTTTTCAAAATTTAGATGCAGGGATAGACAAATTTTTAAAATATACTCAAACCCCAGATTATGAGTATTCTCAACTGTGTATATGTTTTTTTGGAGGAGAGCCTACATTAAATACTGAAGCAATAAATAAAATATGTGATCATATTTTAAATAATTATTCATTAGAAGAGAGAAATAAAATAGGACTTACTTATACAACAAATGGGATAATATTTGATGATAAAGTAAAGGAAACTCTAATAAAGATGAAATCTATCAATGAAAATTATGTGGGAATAATGATTTCTACAGATAATGATAAAGAAGTTTATGATAAAAATAGGCATTTAATAGGAAAAAAAGAGAGTGGATTTGATATTGTGCAAAGAAATATTAAATTGTATAAAGAATTTTTATATGAAGTCAATGGTGGAGAATATGATAAAGATATTAAAATATCGACTGTTTTAGCAACTCCAGAGCAAATACTAAATAATCCTATGCTTATTCAGGATGAATATAAGGATATTTTAAGAAGGGGGAAATTTCTTTATTATACAGAACAGCAATCACCAGAATATATTGAAGCCTGTAATGTTTTTTTAAGGAAAGCATATACTTATTTGATAAATAAAGCAGAAAAAGAGACAAAAGAAAAAGATATGGGAGAAATAATGGAATCAGTTTTTCATATTGTAGATAAAGATCAACTGTTAAATGAATGTCAAATAATGTATACAATTGATGGTAATGGAGATATTAACTGGTGTAATAAACATAGAGATTTTGAAAATGAGAAGCTTTCACAAGAAAAAATGAGAGAATATATTTTTAATAAAGATGTTGATAACTCTCATTTTAATTGTGTTAAAGAAAAATTTAAAAATGGAGAATTAACTAAGGATACATTACAACCAGAAATGTGGGCAAAACTAATTTCAAAGTTTGATATGAATGTTCCAATAGCAAGAGTAAACATAGAATTTAATGAAGGACACAAAAATATCTATCATTTTATAAAATATATGATAGGAAGTACTAATTCAGATGAAAGAGCAATTTATATCAAAAATCCAGATGAACAAGTAATATCCATATGTAAGGAATATGATATTAAAATATTAAATGAAAAATTAGCAAGTGATACAGAGAATACTTTTTATATAGATCAGGAAGGTAATTTATTTTTTGATGAAATATTTAAAGATAACAAAGATATGATTCTTACTAATTTAAAAGAAAAACATTTTATGTGGGTTCATACACCAACTTTATTAAATTCAGTGAATAAATATTTTTTAGAGAAATTGAGCTATTAGGAGCTGATTATAAATGAATATAAAACAAATAATGGAGAATATAAATGTAGAAAAAATAATGAGGGTAATAGCCTTAAATGAAATATCAGGTAATGAAAATGTTATATGCAAATTCAGTTATGCAGGTGGGAAATCAGGTTATAGCTTTGGCAGAAGTCAATTTGATGTAACCCATAATGCAAGAGCCAGAAATTTTTTAAAAAATATATGTGGATTTTCGGATCAGGATATGGAAAAATTGTTGAATCTTGATAAGGATATAAATCATTTGAATGAAAGACTAAAGCTATTCAGAGTTGATATAGACAAGCTTGACAGGGAACATATACAGCAGATGGTAAATTATGTGGCTAGTCTTGAAGGAATGCCAGAGTTTGAAAATGAAAAGACATTTGTTCATTTAGTAGATTATCACAATCAATTTAATATCAGTAAGAATGGGCTTATGCACAGGTTTATAAAAAGTAAAAAAATTATTACTTCCCAAAATATTTTAAATTTTAAATTGAGAGAAACAAAATGGGGAAGAGAACAGCCTAGAGATGTTAAAAGAAGATATAACAATATAGAAAGTAATTGGAAATAGGAGAGGTTATGGGAATAATAACAAGTGGAATTATAAGTAAGGTAATTGATATTGCAGGAAATATTCTTGATCCAAGTAAAAAAAATCAGTTGGAGATAGCATTGAAAGAAAAAGAAATAGAGTTACAAAAGATAATAATTGAAAATGATAAGGAAATAGAAGTAGCAAGACAAAAATCTTTATCAGTTCTTTTTGAAAAAGGAGGTTTTCCAGTTTTAATGTGGATATTTGGATTTTATCTTGTTGTTGATATTTTTTTACAATTAAGAGGGAAGACTCCTATTATAGTAAATCAAGAACTGGTAAGTTTTTTAAAAATAGCCTTTACAGGAGTTATGGCAAAGCAAGGATATATAAAAATAAGTCAAATAAAACAGGAGAAATAATTATGGAATGGACAGAATACTTTAAAATAGCAGTAACAGTTGGAGGAATCCTAATGGGGTATCATAAGTTTATTATGGCACATATGGAAAAAAAAGTGGATAAGAGCTTATATGAAATGCAAGTAAAATTTTTATCCCAGCAAAGAAAAGAAGATAACAAGGCTTTGTATGAAGATATAAAGGAAATCAAGGTAGAATTAAGAAAAATGACAGAATATTTGATCAAATAATATATATTTTAACTGGCATTAAGATTAGTATAATAAGAATTAAAAAAGCAGAAAATTTATCTTTTCTGCTTTTTTACATCAATATTTGAATATTATTATATCAGATTATTCATTTTTTTCTTTGAATTCTCCAAATAAAGTACTGAATGTAGTTAAATTTTGAAGCTCTGAAGGAATAATTATTTTAGTAGCTTGACCATCAGCAACTTTACTAAATGTTTCCATAGCTTTTAACATTAAAACTTCCTTACTTGCATCAGCTTCTTTTAGTAATTTAATTGCTTCAGCTTCTGCCTTTTGTACAGAGAGTATAGCTTCAGCTTCTCCCTGAGCTTCTTTTATAGTAACTTCTTTTTGTCCTTCAGCTCTTAAAATAGCAGATTGTTTTTCAGCCTCTGCTTTTAATATTTCTGATTCTTTTTCTCCTTCAGCTACAAGAATAGCAGACTGTTTTTGTCCTTCGGCTCTCAAAATAGCTTCTCTTTTTTCTCTTTCAGCTTTCATCTGTTTTTCCATAGCATCCTGTATTTCTCTAGGTGGCAAAATATTTTTTAATTCAACTCTGTTTATTTTCATTCCCCATGGATCAGTTGCTTCATCAAGAATTTTTCTCATCTGGAAGTTGATTGTATCTCTGGATGTTAAAGTAGTATCCAATTCCATATCACCTATTATATTTCTAAGAGTTGTAGCAGTGAGATTTTCTATAGCACTTATGGGATTTTCTACTCCATATGTATATAATTTGGGATCTGTAATTTGAAAATATATTACGGAATCTATCTGCATTGTTACATTATCTTTAGTAATAACAGGTTGAGGTTTAAAATCTATTACCTGTTCTTTTAAAGAAATCTTTTTTACTAATTTATCAATAAAAGGGACCAGAAAGTTTATTCCAGCATTCCAGGTTTCTTTGTAAGCACCAAGCCTTTCTATTACAAAAGCTCTTGATTGTGGAACAATTTTAATGTGAAAAGTAATAAGTATTATAACAAATATAAATAATAAGAATATAATAATTAAGTTCAAATTTTCCTCCTTAAGTAATAGTAATGTTTGCTATTGAAGAATATTGACAGTGACTTGTACAGGGTTTTGAGATTTGTTGAGTTCAATTATGACATACCATATTCCAGAGCTAGGAACAACAAAATAAACTGGTGAAGAATAATATATTCCTCCTACAAAAGAAAAAGATTTTTGAAAACGGTATTTTGAAAAATTATTAGCATCTAGGAGCATTATATTATTTTGAGTATCCTGAAAAGATATTTCTACAATATTTCCTTCTATTAAATATTTTAAATTAAAATATTTGAATTTCAATCCTCCCTCCTTTTTCTATATAATACATAAAATTTTATTTTATATTTTTTTGATCATTCTAAGTTTTAAAATATGAGTATATGGAATAAATTCTAGAGAATTGTCAATATAAAGATAAGAAATTCCAAGTGTATTTAAAGTATATTTTTCTGGTGAAGAAGGAAAAAGAAATAAACAAGACATCATATCATTAACTGCAAGAGTTCCATAATATAAAACTAGAGTAAATCCAAGATTTAAATTTTTTTCAATCACATTTTTCATATTTTTCATAATACCTCCTTAGTTATTAGTTAAAGATAAGTTATAACAGAAATAAATTATATAAGGTAAAATATTTAATAATGTGGATAAAGATTATAGCAGTAATCAAAGATAGTGAAATTATGATAATTTATGAAAATATAATATCACCTTTTAGAAAATTAAATACTTTATATTTAATTATTTATGGATGTTTTGAAAATTTTTATAAGAAAGATTAATTGGAGAAATCAGGAGAATAGTTTATAGATTTATTAGATTATTACAGTTTTTAATTTTGAAGCTTTCTGGTAATTTTAAACCTCAATATTTGGTTGTATGGAATAAATTCTAAAGGTTCTTTATTATAAAGGCAGATAATACCTTCATCCTCAAAAATAAAGTTAGTTTTAGAATCTTGAGATAAGAATAATTTAAAAATTTTATTTTTAGTATTAAGGATATAGTAGTATAAAATAACAATATAATTCTGATTTAATTTTTGTTGAATAAACTTTTTCATAATAACCTCCTAATACAACATAACTTAGTAATATAGAAGTAAGACAAAATCTGAAACTATTTTGCTCTTCTAATAATTATACCATGAAATACAAATAAAAAAACAAAACTAATTATTTAGTTTGATTATTCAGGTTAGAAGTAGAAGTTATAAATAATTTAAAAATATATTAAAAATTTTATAGATTTAGAAAAAAGTTTGTTAATAATTGATATTTTTATATAAAAAATCAATATAAAATAAAAAGCCCATGTGGGCTTAAATCATTAAAATAGCTTTTGAATAGTAAAAAGAAATCCATGACAAATTAATTATACTATATTAGTTTGTACTTTAAAAGCGTAGATTATATTGAAAAAATGCTTTAATAGAAAAACTAATTTTTAAATGGACCTATTGAAGTTTCATTTGTACAAGAAAGACATGCAATGGGAAGATATTCAATAGATTTTGCATATTGAGAAGCTTCAATATAGTTATTAAAGTAGCCTAGATTTACAGTATCCTTTTGGCTAAATTTTAAATTACAGTTACGAGTATGAATTGCATTATAACCTAATTTATTTTTGATTTTTTTTATGATGTAAAAATACATAATCTTCATCTCCTTAGACATTAGGATAGTTTTTATTACAGCAGTAGATACAGCTTTTTGCCTTAGAATAGCCTTTTTTTATAGCTATTTGAATGGCAAATTTTGAAGAAGGATAATTTCCTAAATTGATAATATTTAGATATTTTATTGGATCAGCAAGAGCGCATAAACTATTATGAATCTCATGTGTAAGTATATTTATATAAAATTTCATGGATATATCATCTCCTTTTAAAGTTTGCAAATAAAATAAATGATAATTGAGTAGAAGAATAGTTAAAAAATAAGAATTGTTTTGTAAAAGAAAGAAATTCAAGTTAAAGAATGAAAGATATATTTTCTATTTATAGCATATCATAAATAATAAAAAATCACAATTATACTTTAAAGGAATAAAATTACTAAAAATATTTATCAGTAATTTATTTTTTGAATAAAATATAGAAGAGAACCCTTTTAGCAGTTAACCAAAAGAATTGGTACAGAATACAATGTATAAAATAAAAAAGTGTAATAAAATAATAAAAAAAAATAAAGCTGTACAAAAATTAAAAAGTAGTGTATAATAATTGTATAGTGATTAAGAGATTTATATGTTTTGAAAATAATGCTTTAATATTTAATTGAATTTTTTCTTTGAAATTATCCTTTATAAGTATTAAATTTTTACTAGATGTTTTTGTAACTAAGAACATTGCTGAAATGATAGATTTTATCATTAAAAATATACTTATGGAGGTAACAAATGAAAGGTACAGTTAAATGGTTTAATCAAGACAAAGGTTTTGGATTTATTACAGGTGAAGATGGGAAAGAGGTTTTTGCTCACTATTCTCAAATTCAAAAAGATGGATTTAAAAGTTTAGATGAAAATGAAGAAGTTACTTATGAAGTAACACAAGGTCAAAAAGGGCCTCAAGCTTCTAACATAACAACTAGATAATTATATTGAAAATTAGGACTAAGTTAGCTTAGTCCTTTTTTATATTCAAAGGAATTTTATCTATATTGGAAAATGTAGTCATTTTTTGAATGCCAATACCTGCAAAATTAAAGGTAGCATAGAACAATGCAGAGATAAGCAAGATATAAAAAATAAGGAAAACAACTAAAAAGACAAACAAAAAATATACTTATTCTATAAAAGTAAAAAAAGAATTGATAAAAATAAAAAATGGAGTATAATAATTTTAATAAATCTTTCCCCAGAATGTTTTATTAAAGATGATAAAGAAAAAAAGAAAAGGAGTTTTTAATCCTATCAGTTCTTTTTTCTTTTTTGTAAACAAGCAAAAGGGAGCCTTTGCAAGAAAGCTCCCTTTTCTAATATATTATAAAACATCTTGGGGAAAGATTACAATATTATTCCACAAAACTTCATGATTCCCTTTTTTATTTAAAAATAAAAGAAGCCTCTAAGAACAGAGACTCCTTTATGAGTAAAACATAAAAATAATTGGATGAAGTTATATTAATTATTCACATTAATTTTATCCATCCCTTTTTTTATTTTAAAAATTCTACTAAATATAAATTAATAAATGGAATAGAAACTAAAAAGATAAAATGATATGAGATATTAAGGGCATCAT
>PPYF01544396.1_pt1 | contig 47547 bp, 33 predicted proteins | sample 1559871 | NCBI WGS metagenome assembly PPYF01 (sample SAMN08240021, study PRJNA423297) | Human gut metagenome, whole genome shotgun sequencing project.
CCCTCAAAATGGAGGAAAACCCGCCGGCCCTGCAACCCGGCGGCCGGAGTGAACCGCTTGCGATACCAGGCTTCACCCTGATAGTTGGCACAGCCGCTGGCCTCAACCGGCACGTATTCCAGCCCATGGGGAACGGAAACCACCTCCCAGTCCGCGTCGTCATAATCGGGACGGGAGGGCTCACCCTGCGGCTTTCCCTTGAAAAAGCGCCAGGCCAGATTCATGGAATACACTTCGCGCCCGGTCTGGGGCAATTCGAAAAAGCCGGCAGTTGAAAACTCAGGAGTGCTCCAGCCCGGCACCGACAACAGCAGGCCGACGAGGCAGCAAAGGAGGAAACGGTAATTTTTCATAGTTTCAAATAATGTGGCAGATTAACATCCGGCCTGCCCGTCCGGCAGGAACACGGAACAGAGGCAACGGCAACTCCATCCGGCAACAGTGCGGTCGTCCCAACGCAGTTGGAAACAGAAATTACCCGATGCCCTGCAAATATATGGATTTTTCGGCAAAGAAGCCCTGCATCCCCGAACGATACTTGCCGTCACGGGTAGAAACCGGGGCACAGCCGGCTTCCTTGCCTGTCAACATCTCCGTCAGTTTCCGCTCTGCCGCCGTTCAAATTCATGCAGGAAGCAACGGCGCACCAGGTCGAAGCTCAACGGTTCCAGCGTATCGGTCTTTTCCTCTTCCAGCAGGAAGGGGCGGTGTTCCCTGACGATTTGCACTCCGGCGCTGTCCACCCCCTCAAAGGTGTTGCAGGCACGGTAAGCGCGCAGCAGATAGGCCGAAGTGCCCTTATGCGCCTGCGGCCGGTCCTTCCACTTCACTTCGAGCGTTGTGAAATCGGGTGAAAGCACAATGCATCCGCCTTCTATCCGCGCCGAACGCGCATCGGTACGCAACCGGACAAAACGTTTGAAATAAGGGATGCGCAGACGCACATGGTCGGGGCCGTCACCGAAATAATCGGCCTTGTAACTCACTCTGGCTCCGTCGGCGTCGAAATCAATGCGCGCCGTCACCGGCCCCATTTCCGTGGCCGCACCCCGAATGGCGATGTGCTGTCCCGGCCGGGCCCACTCCGGCGATATGACGGGGAATAAGTAAAGGTCGCGCGTGTTTTCCATGCCGGCCCTGCCGCCATATTCGTGCAGCAGGAAGTTGCGGATAAGGAACGCGGTCTTGGCCGAAGCCCAGGCATGGGGCGTGGGGCAATGCGGGTCAACCATACGGTCCTTCCAGGGAATCACAAGATTCTCAAACCCTTCGTGGGTAGAACCGGAATGGAGGATGAGATGGTAAAAATCAATAAGCGCCTGCCGCTGCTGCCCCTGCACCATATACTGCTCAATCAGATTGGCCGTTATGTACTGGTGCAGATGCATGCCGTGCCGATAGGTCATGATGCCCTCGGCATATCCTTTCCGGATGTGGCGCAGGCTCCCGCGCACATAGGCATGGCCGGGCGGAAGCAGTTCTGTGGGATAGGCCAGCAGCATGTTTTCCCAGTCGCTGTTGCACTGGTATTCGTTGAAACCGCGGCGGGCCTTCTTTCCCGTCAGGAAATCATACAGTCCGGTGGGCACATAGCCATCAGCCTGAACCGAAGCCTCTATCCCCTTGAGGATGCTTTGCGTATAGGTCTTCTCAAGCGCCTCCCAGTCGGCCAGCACGTCTGTCCGGTTCAGGCAGCGGGCCATGCGGATGCAGAAGCGCAAGCCCAGCAACGCCCAATAGTTGTTGCTGGCATAATGGCCGTCAATCATCTCGTTGTCGTAAGGATAGGTAGGCGGCAACAGACCGTAGCGGCTCTTTCCGGTCTGCGTCTTCAGATAGTCCACGGCCTTGACCAGACTGGGGAAAATCTGCCGGCCGAATGCTTCGTCGTGTGTCAGCAGACAGTAGGCCGCGGCCATATACATGATGTGCCCGTGTGCCGTGGGGATGATGCCGCCGTGTGCCAGCGAACGGTCGAAATAAAGTCCGTCGGGTTCCTGCTGCTTCAAGGCGTTTGTCACAATGAGCCGCGCATATTCGGGGCAGCCGTTCGTCAGATAGGCCATCGACATTTGCGGACCGGAAGTCAGGAAGAAGTTGGGATAAGGAATGCCGTCGGTCTGCATCCGCTGTCCGCCTCGCGTACGGGTTGCCAGCAACAAATGCACCATCGAGGCGCGCTGGGCATCCTGTATGCGTTTTTCGGGAATCTCAAACTGCGTCTGCGAGAGTATCAGCCGCTCCCAAAAGTCGGTCACAAAGCGGTGTTTCTCCTCATATCCGGCCTGACGGGCAGCCTCGGCATAGGCCGCATCGGCCGTGGGCACGGTGGGCATCTTCACCACAATCTCGCAGGCCTCGCCCGGTTGCAGCAGCCTGGCATAGCGTAAAAGGCAGGTGCGCGTTTCGGGCTTCACCCGCAGCGAATCGGCGGTAAAGGCCGAACGGTAACGCTTTCCGTCCACCGACTCCACGGCATCGGGCCGGCTGTCGAAAACCATCATCAGTTTGCCGTTCTTGCGGACGGCATCACGGCCGATTTCATAGCGGTCGGCCGGCCCGAAATCGCGCAATTTTGCCAAGCGGTAATCGGGCAGACGTCCCCGGAGCGACACGGTGAAATGTCCGCGCTGCGCGGTGCCGGCCGCATTCTTCATCCTTATCTTCACAAAGTTCAGACAATTGCTCACGTCGCCCGGCTGCAAGGGCGCGGAAAACATGTCTATGCGATAGTCAATGCCATCTTCGCTCCAGGAATCTCCGACAACGGGTATCCAGCCCTTTTCAAAGGTTTTCTGGCGAATCAGCAAAGGGGTATCGGCCTTGCCATAACTGAAAGTCAGTTCACTGTAGCCGGTATAAAGCGAACCGTCGTAGGTCACTTCCGTCACCTGCGGATGAAAGGGCATACCGATAACGGTCGTCGATTTCTTCAGATAGCACCATTCCTTGGACGGGTCGTCGGCAAGACGGTCGGCTGCCCGTGCCGGACTGTACGGCGCGACGCACACAACGGCCCAGGCGAAGGCGACAGCTTTCCCAAAATGAGATTTCAATTGATTCATAGCTTGAAAAAGTAAAGTTTTATAAAGAATACAGATGATTCAAACGTTCCTACGGCCAGGACTCCCTCCGCCGGCCGGAGCGGGACCGCTGCGCCTTGCAAAGGCAAATGGAATCCCTTTCCTCTCCCGACCCGCTGCAAAAGGTAAAACAACAAGGTATTCAGCCGGTTAGTTTGCGTTATGAGTCAACGCGCATGCCGTGTTCCACAATGCAAATATAAAGGAAAAAGAAGAAGAATGTTTGTATTTCTTTGCAGATAGTTTGCAAAACTTTACAAATTCCGCCTTTTCTGAAAAACCAGCCTTCGCAGCCGCTTCTCCGGAGCACCGCCGCCTGCATCCGTACCTTGCCGTTGCGGCACGGATTCCCCCTGCAAAAACAGTCAGTACTTTAGAAAAAACAATCCTTACTTTAGATTTTCCTGAAGTACTGACAGAATTTTCTAAAGTAAGGACTGTTTTTGAGGCCATACGGCGCCCGTTGTGCAGCGAATATGACCGGCCGATTATCCTCCCGCACCCCATCCGGCCGACAGCGATAGCGGCGACACACTGGCCCGGTGAAATCATCCTGGACTCCGGAACAAACCGGGCCGGCTGCCGTCAGCCCCCGGTCCGCCGCTTTTTTTCCGGAGCACAGCGCCTGAAAAAAGCCGTCCGGCCGCCGGGAAAAAGTTCCCCGGCGGCCGGACGTTCCTTATTCGTGAAGTGCCGACTATCAGTCGAACACCTTGAATGCATATCCCTGCGACTGCAGCCACTCGATGGCCCGCGGCAATGCATAGAGCAGTTTGTCGTGACTGCGCACGGAGTCGTGAAACGTGATGATGCTTCCCGGTCGCGCATAGCGCCGCACGTTGAGCAGCACGTCGCGGCCGTTGAGACGCTTGGAATAGTCGCGCGTCACGAGGTCCCACATCACAATCCGGTAACGGCGGCTGACGGCCATATACTGCTCCCACTTCATCCACCCGCGGGGCGGACGGAACAAGTCGGTGTGCAGATATTCGTTGGCCTTGTCGACATTGCGCACATAGCTGCTGATGCCGTGCCGGAAACCGCCTAGATGATTATACGTATGGTTGCCCAGCCGGTGGCCGCGGGCCTTCACCATCTCAAACTCGGCAGGATGCTTGCGGATATTGTCGCCCACCATGAAGAAAGTGGCCTTCACACCATAATGGTCGAGCACATCAAGCACCCAGGGCGTCACCTCCGGAATCGGACCGTCGTCGAAAGTCAGGTAGACGGCCCGTTCGTTCGGATTCATACGCCACAGGGCTTTGGGATACAGGCATCGCAGAAAGCGCGCAGGCTGTTCAATCAACATAACTCAGCGGTTTTCAAGGTTGCTCACCGATGGTTGTCGCACTCTGGTTCAACATCTTGAAGGTACCCAGTTGATGCACCTTGTCAATAATGCCGGCAAAGGAATCGGCCAGCGCCGGATTGCACTCATACATCATGTCGTGCGCGTCAATCAGATTGCTGTAGGCCTTGACAAAGTTGCTGAAATCCTCTTCCGTATAGCGGTTCTGCTTGACAGCCTCCTGCAGATACTGGTCCATCTGCACCAGATAGTTGTAGGACGAAACGCCCACCTCGTGGTAGTAGTCGGCCAGCACCTGCACGGCGGCGCTCTTCAGGGCCTTCTGCCGCCAGCCGGCCACAGCCTGCTGACCCTCGGGCGAAAGCGAAATGGAAGAAACGGCATTGAGCACGTTGAGCTGACGGAAGGCATCGCGCACGAAACGGGAACCCTTGCGCTTGAGCAGGTCGTAACCGATGGAACCGGCCCATGTCAGATATTGCGAGGCGCTGCGGGCCACTTCGACGGCTACCCGTGAAGCCTCGGCCTTCTGGCCCAGCTGGCTCCACATGCTGGCCAGTTCGTAGTCAACGTCTTCATAGGGGATGTTATACGACGGAAGCACTTCCTTCGACTTGCGGAGCACCTCGACAGCCCGCACGCTGTCACCGCGCGAAATGAGTTCGCGGGCCAGCATGGCAAACATGTGGCGGTGCGTCTGGCACATGCGCATCACAGTCTCGTCAAGATAAATGCCCTTCATGTTGACGTTGCCATACTTGAAGCGCTTCATCAAGTTGTCGTACATCTTGTCGACATCCACCGTAATGCCGCGCTTGAAAGGCGAAATGCGGTAGGCCAGACCTTCGAGTACGAGATAATCCTTCAGCCCCGCGTAGTTGCTTTCACCCAGCGTGACGGACATGTAGATGGGTCGCTTCCAGTCGCTGCGGCTCAGCATTTCGTAAATCATCATTTCGCTCTTGTTCAGATAACGCTTGCCGGCCAGCGATATGGTGATGTAGTCGGGAATGGAGTCGGGACCGTAAGGCAACAGCATGCCGGAATTGCGGACCGCCTCCTTGTTGACGCTCACCACGAGAGAGTCGGTGGGCAGATAGCCTTTCGGACGGACATAATTGTCAATCAGATAACGGAGCTCATAGGGATTGACCTCCGGATGCTGGCGACGGATTTCGTCCAGACTGCCGCGCTCGTTGCGGATGCTGAAGGAATCATGCCCCTTGTTGTCCACATATTCGTAACGGTTCCATGCGATGGGCAGTGCCGGCGAATCATAGGCCGGACGGCGCATCTGGTCGATATACCAGTCGGTATTGAGATAGGACAGGTTGCAGACGCGCGCATCGGTGCGGAAGCCTTCCACTTCCTGGGCATACCAGAGCGGGAAGGTGTCGTTGTCGCCGTTGGTATAGATAATGGGGGCACCCTCGTCGGAGAGTGTGCTCAGATAGTTCATACCGAAATCACGGCAAGCGTAACGGCCGGAACGGTCGTGGTCGTCCCAGGTCTGGCTGACCATCTGCAAGGGCACGAGCAGACAGACGAGCGAAACGACTGCGGCTACGGCTGCAGGACTGAGGGACTTGAGGCCCAGTTTCTCCTTCAGGCGGCCTGCACCGTCGGCAAGGGCGGCAACACCCAGACCTATCCAGATGGCAAAGGCATAGAACGAACCGGCATAAGCATAGTCGCGTTCACGCGGCTGCAGCGGCGTCTGATTCAGGTAAATGACGATGGCAAGACCCGTCATGAAGAAAAGGAAGAACACCACCCAGAACTGCTGTATGCCCTTGCTTCCGCGATAAGCCTGCCAGAAGAGACCAATCAGGCCGAGCAGGAGCGGCAGACAGTAGAACACGTTGTGTCCCTTGTTGTTCTTGAGTTCGTCGGGCAGCAGGTCCTGGTCGCCATAGAGAGCGTTGTCGATAAAGGAAATGCCGGTCAGGAAGTTGCCGTGTTCCAGTTCGCCGTTGCCCTGCATGTCATTCTGCCGTCCGGCAAAGTTCCAGAGGAAATAGCGCCAGTACATGAAATTCACCTGGTAGGAAAGGAAGAAGCGGAGATTGGTCCACTGCGTCGGCATCACGCCCGACACGGTCTGGTCATAAGTATAACCGTTCTGGTCGGGGCGGGTGACGGTAAACTCCACGTCGCGGAAATCGGCCAGCAGCCCTTCGCGGCCTGCGGGATTTTCCGGATCGATGCCCAGCCAGCTGTTGTAGGCTTTTACATGTTCGGGAGCGATGGAGTGCATACGGGGGAAGAGCATCTGCAACTCCGAGGGATAAACGTATCCCTTGGTTCTCGAAAGCTCCTCGTAACGGTCGGGATCGGTGGGATTCACCTTTTCAACGCGGCGCACATAGTTTTCCTTCGTCACGTCGTTGGCAAAATCCTGTGTGTACCACACACGGGGCTCCGAAGTATAGCTTTCGCCGTAAAGCAGCGGACGGTCGCCGTATTGCTCACGGTTCAGATAGCTGCCCAGCGTAAAGACATCCTCGGGGGAGTTCTGGTCCATCGGAGTGTTCTGCGTGGAACGCACCACGATGACGGCGTAGGAGCTGTAGCCAATCATGAGCACCAGCATGCACAGCAGCGAAGTGTTGAGGAAGCGCTTGCGCAAGAGATACTGGCCGTCCTTCTGCCAGAGCAGGGCCACCACCAGCACAGCCAGCAGCACGAGGCCGAGCACAAAGGCTTTCATGCCGTGACCGATGAAGGGAATACCCAGCAGGGCCACGGAGAGGGTGTAGAGCACCACAATGAGCTGGCGGTCGGAGCGTGTTGTGCTCCAGACGGCGGCCAGCACGACGCCAATCAGCACCAGAATATAGATAATCATGCCTGAGTTGAAGCTCATGCCCAGGACATTGACGAAGAACCATTCAAATTCGCCGCCCACCTTGACAATGCCCGGCACCACGCCATAGAGCACGGCCACTACCAGCAGGGCAGACACGCAGAGCGCACCCAGCGAACCCTTGAGCTGAGCCTGGGGATTCTTGCGGTAGTAATAGACCAGCGCAATGGCCGGCAGACACAACAGGTTGAGCAGGTGCACACCGATGGAGAGGCCCGTCACATAGAAAATCAGAATGAGCCAGCGGTCGGAGTGCGGCTCGTCGGCGTGGTCCTCCCACTTGAGGATGAGCCAGAAGGTCAGTGCCGTCAGGAAGGAGGAATAGGCATACACCTCGCCTTCCACGGCTGAATACCAGAACGTATCGCTCCAGGTATAGGCCAGCGCGCCGGTCACTCCGGCACCAATGACCACCAGCATCTGCGCCAGTGTCGTCACTTCGCCTTCGGGACACACCAGTTTGCGGGTCAGGTGGGTAATGGTCCAGAAAAGGAAAAGGATACAGAAGGCTGAAAGCAGCGCCGACATGATGTTCACACAATAGGCCACCGTGGAGGGGTCACTGGAGAACTGGGTGAAGAAATTTCCGGTCAGCATGAAGAAAGGGGCTCCGGGCGGGTGGCCCACTTCCAACTTATTGGCCGTCGTGATAAACTCGGGACAATCCCAGAAACTGGCTGTCGGCTCCACCGTGAGGCAGTATGTGACAGCCGCAACCAGAAAGACTAACCAGCCTGTCAGGTTGTTGATGATACGATACTGTTTCATGAAAAAGATTTTTCGAAACTTATGTAATTACAGTTATTTTCGTTCCAAAGGGCAAAAATAGGAATAAATATCCGAAAAATCCGTGTTTTCGGCTTATTTAATATTTCTTGCGAAACCGTGCCGGAAGCCACCGCTGCCGTCAGCGTTCCGTCCCGTCGGGCACAACGAGTTTCAGTGTGAAGCAGCTGCCCTCGCCCACCCGGCTCCGCACAGCGATGCTCCCGCCATGCAGGTTCACAATCTGCTTGCAAAGGCTCAGTCCGATGCCCGAACCATCGGGTTTGGTCGTGAAAAAAGGCACGAATATCTTGTCGAGCACCTCGGGCAGAATGCCGGGCCCATTGTCCGCTACCGAAATGGAGAACAGCCGCTGCTCGTCGTCATAGCCCGTCGACACGCGGATGCGCGGCTCGCTCTGCTCGGCGCAGGCCTCGGCGGCGTTTTTCATGAGGTTCAGCAACACCTGCTCCATCAGCGCGCGGTCCACCCACACCACGCGGTCGGGATTTTCCATGTCGACGGAAACGGGCCGGCCGGCACACAGTTTTCCGAGGTCGCCCAGGAGGTCGCCCACCCGGACCGGTTCCGGCTGCGGTGCGGGCAGGCGGGTCAGTTTGCGGTAGTTCTCCACAAAGCCGAGCAGGCCCTTGCTGCGCCGGCGGATGGTCCGCAGCCCCTGCAGCAGCACGGCGCGGTTGCTTTCCGCCCAGGCAGGCTGTGCGGCGCAGTCGCCCAGCGTTTCACTGAGCGAAATGATGGGAGCTATCGAGTTCATGATTTCGTGCGTCAGCACACGCACCAGCTTTTGCCAGGCTTCCATTTCATTTTCTTCGAGCAACGAGCGCACATTGCGCAGATGCACCAGCCGGTAGCCGGCCCCTCCCCGGCGGTATTCGGTCACGGTGACGGCCATGTCGACGGCCACGTCGCGCCGGTAGATGCGCAGCGAACGGAGCTGGCCGGGACGTATGCTGCCGATGAGTTGCGGCAGGTCGGGATGCACGGCGGCCAGTTCGGCCAGGCTGTGCACCGTGTGCCCGCCCAGTTGCAGTTCCGCCTGCAGGTTCATCCACACCACCTGCCCGCGGCCGTCGATGACAAGAAGGCAACTGTCAATAAGGTTGAGCAGGGTTTCATAATAGCTGTGCCGCTCCTCCCACTGCTGGTGGGTGGTGCGCAGATGTTCCACCACGCCGTTCATGCGCCGGGCCAGCCGGAGCTCGTCGCCGGCCTTGCCCTCAGTGGGGAAATACACTGAGAAATCCTGATACTTCACTCCTTCGAGCAAGCGGAGCAGGCACTTCAACTGCGACTGCTGCCTGCGCCAGATGCGCACGCCGACAACGACGGCCGCCGCCGCTGCACACACGGCCCAGACAGCATGGCCGGACATCCAGCCGGCCGTGGCCACCGCCACCGCCCCTGCCAGCGCCAGCAGCAGAAGCGGGAGGCGGAATTCCGGAGAAATCTGCATTTTCATTCGTACCACATTTTTCGTGAAAGGAAAAGCCGGCATCTGCCGGCAACGGCCCCGGCATCTCAACGCCGACCGTTGAGCTTCCGGTAAAGGGCAAAGCGCGTAATGCCCAGCAACTCGGCCGCCCGGCTCACGTTGCCGCCGCTGCGCTTCATTGCCCGGTCGATGGCCGTACGCTCCAACAGTTCCAGATTCAGTTCATCGCCGGGGACGCCCCCTTTTTCCACAGGCACCCGCAGCACGAAATCGGCCGAACGGAGCATTCCGCCCGACGACAGGATGACGGCCCGCTCCACGGCGTGCTCCAGTTCGCGCACATTCCCCGGCCAGGCATACTGCTGCAGCTTCTGCCGCGCCTCGCGGCTCAGTCCGCGCACGTCCTTGCGGTATTTCTGCGCAAACCGCTCCACAAAGTGGTCGGCCAGCAACTGCACATCGTCGCCACGCTCCCGCAGAGGAGGCAGATGGATTTCAATGGTATTGATGCGGTAGAGCAGGTCCTCACGGAAAGTGCCGGCCGCCGCCATTTCGAAAATGCGGGCATTGGTGGCACAGATGAGCCGCACATCGATGGGTGTGGGCCGCACGGCTCCGAGCCGCTGCACCTGCCGCTGCTCTATCGCCGTCAGCAGCTTGGCCTGCATCGCACCGCTGAGATTGCCGATTTCATCGAGAAAAAGCGTGCCCTGCGCCGCCGCCTCCATCCGTCCCGCCTTCGACTGGCGGGCATCGGTGAAAGCGCCCTTTTCGTAGCCGAACAGCTCACTCTCAAAAAGATTTTCGGGAATGCTGCCCAAATCAATGCGCACAAACGGGCGGCTGCTGCGGGGCGAATGCCGGTGGAGCGCCTGGGCCACCAGGTCCTTGCCGGTGCCGTTCTCGCCCAGGATGAGGATGTTGGCATCGGTGTCCTGGAGTTTCTCGATGGTGGAAAACACTTCGGCCATGGCCGGCGACCGGCCGATGATGTCGGTAATCAGACCGCCGCTGCCCAGACTGTCCACCTGCTCGCGCAGCGCCGACACCTCGCGGCGCGAACGCCGCAACTGCACGGCCGAAGAGAGCGTGGCCAGCAACTTTTCCTTTTCCCAGGGCTTCGTCACAAAGTCGGTGGCTCCGGCCTTGATGGCCCGCACCGCCTTGTCGGTGTCGGCATAGGCCGTCATGAAGACCACCACGGCCTGCGGGTCGGCCCGCAAAATCGACTCCAGCACTTCAAATCCTTCCTGCCCGCTGATGGCATCGCGGCGGAAGTTCATGTCGAGCAACACCACATCGGGGTCGAACTGCTGCATGAAATGAAGCACCCGGGCGGGCTGTGTGGTCACCTTCACCTTTTCCACATAGGGCTGCAACAGCAGATTCAGTGCGAAGAGCACATCCTCGTTGTCGTCAACAATCAATATTTTTCCTTTCGGTTCCATGCCGCAAAGATACGGATTAAATCCATGCGTCCGGCGTGCGTTTCCGCACGATTTTTGTGCGGAAACGCACACCCGCCCGCCGTTTTCCGGCCAGTGCGCCGCCTGCTGAAAAAACAGTCCGGACGCCCGGAAAAACAAAAGTACTGACTGTTTTTTCTAAAGTAAGGATAGAATTTTCTAAAGTACTGACTGTTTTTTCTCTCAGTACTTTCGTAAAACGCCCACGGGCGGACGGACGGCGGGCCGCCGTGCGGGGCGTGCGGGGCGTGCGGATGCGCACGGCCGACGTGCGGAACCGCACGGAAAAATCGCCTGCCGGATTTGCGCATTTTCCTTACAGTCAAAGCGTTATGAGAATGGCACATTTTTTGTTCCCTTTCCGGTAAACCGACATCCGTCTCCGTATGATGAAACTTCCACTCCTTCTCCTGCTTCTCCTGCTGCCGCGGCCGGGCCACACGGTGGCGGCCGACAGCACACAGCCGCGCGTCCTGACGCTGGCCGAAGCCATACGGCTGGCGCAGGAACATTCGGCCGAGGCCCGCTCGGCCCGCCACAACTACCGCACGGCCTACTGGAACTACCGCTCGTTCCGCGCCAACTATCTGCCCTCCCTCCAACTCAAGTCGTCACCCTACCTCAACCGGCAAATCAACCGCGTTACGCAACCCGACGGCACCCAGCGCTTCCTCTCGCAAAACCTGCTCAGCACCGACCTGGCGCTGGAAGTCAGCCAGAACGTGTGGCTCACAGGCGGCAGCCTCAGCCTGCAAACGAGTCTGAACCGGCTCGACGAACTGAAACTGGGCACGAAGGAATACAACGCGCAACCCATCTCCGTGGGCTACCAGCAGTCGCTGTTCGGACACAACGCACAGAAATGGGAACGCCGCATCGAACCGGTGCGCTTCAGCGAGGCCCGGAAGTCGTATGCCGAAACGCTCGAACTCGTAGCCTCGCACACGTGCACTTACTTCTTCCGGCTGGCTACGGCACAAAACAATCTCGAAATCGCCCGCGCCAACTCGGCTTCGGCCGACACGCTCTACCGCTATGCACGCGGCCGCTATCGCGCCGGGAGCATCTCGGAAAACGAAATGCTGCAACTGGAGGTCAACCAGCTGAGCGAGGAAACCAATGTCATGAGTGCGCAGATGGAGGTGGACGATGCCATGCAGGAATTCCGCTCCTTCCTGGGACTGGCCGACGGCATCGCCCTCAGGGTGACGGCCACCGACAGCATCACGCCCTTTGAAGTGGACCCGGCCGAAGCCGTGCGGCTGGCCTATGCGAACAGTCCGGAGCCCGAAACCTTCCAACTGCGCCGGCTGGAAGGCCGCAGGCAAGTTTCCGTCGCCAAAGCCGAACGCCGGCTCAAGGCCGACCTTTATCTGCAATTCGGCCTGTCGCAGACGTCCAGCCTGCTGGAGGACACCTACCGCCATCCCTCGCAGCAGCTCTATGCCAGCATTTCCGTGGTCATCCCCCTGCTCGACTGGGGAAAGGCCCGGGGAAAGGTGAAGATGGCTGAGTCGCAAAACGAACTGACGGAAATGCAGGTGGTACAGGCACAGGCCGACTTCGAGCAGAACGTGCGGAAAATGACACGGCAGTTTAACCTGCAGGCGCGGCAACTGCACGTGGCAACCCGCCGGCGGCAAACGGCCCAGCGCCGGTATGAAGTGGCACTGAAACTCTATCTGGCCGGCAAGTCAAGCCTGCTCGACCTCAACGCCGCCATCCAGGAAAAAGACACGGCACAGCGCGGCTACATCGGAACGCTCAGCACTTACTGGAGCCTGTATTACGGACTCCGCAGCATGACGCAGTATGACTTTGAGCGGAAATGCGCGCTGGAACATACGCTGGAGCTGCCCGTGGAGGACTGACGCCCCGCCGGCAGCCGTCACCCGGCGCCCCGTCGCCCGTCACTGTGGCACCGCCGCCATCCAAAAGTTCCCGGCCTGGCTGCACGCCATTACGGCAGGATATGATAACTTTGCCGCCACGAGACCGGAACATCCGCAAGCACTGAAAGAAAATTCGTCAAAGAAAACCGGAAAATTATGATTAAGACAGAAAACCTGCAGAAAGTATTCCGAACGGAAGAAGTAGAGACCCGGGCACTCAACCAGGTCAACATCGAAGTGAAAAAAGGCGAATTCGTCGCCATCATGGGCCCGTCGGGCTGCGGAAAGTCCACACTCCTCAACATTCTCGGACTGCTCGACAACCCCTCGGCCGGACACTACTACCTGAAAGGGCAGGAAGTGGGCAGCCTCAACGAAACGGAGCGCACACGGCTGCGCAAAGGCGTCATCGGTTTCGTGTTCCAAAGTTTCAACCTCATCGATGAACTCAATGTGTTTGAAAACATCGAACTGCCGCTGCTCTACATGGGCGTAAGCCCCGGAGAACGGCGACAGCGCGTGCAGGAAGCCATGGACCGCATGGGCATCGCCCACCGCGCCCGCCACTTCCCGCAACAGCTCTCGGGAGGACAGCAGCAACGTGTGGCCATCGCACGCGCCGTAGTAGCCCGCCCGGAAATCATCCTGGCCGACGAACCGACCGGCAACCTGGACTCGAAAAACGGAAAGGAAGTGATGGAACTGCTCACCGAACTCAACCACGAGGGCACGACCATCGTCATGGTAACCCACTCGCGGCATGACGCCGGCTACGCTCATCGCACCATCAACCTCTTCGACGGCGAAGTGGTGAACGAAATCATCATGTAGCCGAACGGAGGGGGCCGCAGGAAACTTTCTCCTCCATGAAAACAAGGCCAGAACGTCATCCCGCAGGCCGTCCCTGACACAAAATATGAGCGTTGCTGAAAATTGCCATCCCGGGGCTTTTTCTGATTGAGGCATAGAGTACAATACAGAAAGCAAAAAAGCCCCGGGATGGCAAATATCAATTTTCAAAAGACAGGCTCGACGGATTCCTCGCGGATTCCGACGGTAAATAAAGACGGAAAGCCGGCTGCCCTGCATTCAGGAAAGAAGCGGAAGGCGACACCGGACTTTGCGGTTACAGTCCCCAGCGTCAGAACTCCACGCTGAAACGATACTTGCCTTTCTTTTCCGGCTGACGGGCCGTGAAGTTGAGACGATAGACTTCGGGGCCCCACACGCCGGACAGGCGCGGATCGTCGAGACGAACGGTGTCCACCCGCAGGGCAAAACGGCGGTCATCATACTTGAGGCGGGCCGTCACCTCCTTCACCCTGAGCGTCACTTCTCCCTTTGCCGACTCCACCTTCCCCCAAGTCAGGAAATTCACCTGATTGGGCGCCAGCGCCTCCGTCAGTTCGAAACGGTCCTCCACCACCAGGCGGTTGCGCCCCATCTCGTAGCTGCGGCGCCATTCACGCACACCCGCCTTAGCCGGATAGGCCGCAGCCAGGTCAACGCTGAACCGGCCGGCACGTGCCTCGGCTTTGCGGGCACGGAAACGGGTTCCGAAACTTTGGGCAAAACCATTGGGCATCGGCAGATTGTGATAATTGCTCTGCATGGTCCAGATGCTGTAACGCTCGCTGCTGAACGTCTGACGCGTATACGTGCCTACACCGGCATCGATGAAGACGGGGACACGGTCGGCCCAAAGGCTGAAAGTACCGGCATCATTGTGGTTGTGACTCTCGTTGTTATACCCTCCCTTTGCCGCAAAGAAAAGGCGGTCGTTGTGGAAATAGCAGAATTCCGTCTGCGGATACCAGGTGAACTCGGGCACTTCATGCACAGGCGCCGTGGCCCGCAAATCGGCATCAATGCGCATCGCCTCAAGAAGGCGGAACACGTCGCGCCCGCCAAAGGATAAAGGCCGCCCGTCGAGCAGCAAGGCGGCAAAATGTTTCAGTTCGTCACTGCCTGTCGCCACGCCGTAACGGTAGATAAGATGGCTGTCGCCACCGCCCCGCGCCGAGGCATCGGCAAAATTGACTACCCATCCGTCGCCCACATAACTGCGCGAAATATATTCTCCCATACGCCGGATTTGCGGTTCGCTGAAAAGATTGATCTTACCGCCCGTCGCAGCCTGAAGCACCACCAGATAGTCGAGCGCCTTGCCCGGCGCATGCCCCCAGTAGGAGGGTCCTTCCTCACACGCGCCGTCGGCCTTGACATAATTCAGGAACTTGTCGACCGACTGCATACTGCGATACACGGCCCGGGTGAGCCGCTCCGGGTCCTTCTCCAGCAGCAGGAAGGAAAGGAGCACATTACTGTTGCACCAGGGATTCCAGTTGTTCACCAGCCCTCCTTTATAGTTGACCGCCATCCACCAGAAACTGTCGTTCTCCAGATAGGGGCGCAAGATGCGGGTATCGATTTCCCGATACAACCGGCGCGAAATTTCAGGATTCACCTTGTCGAACTCGTCGTGCAGATAATAATATATCCAGGAGAGCAGGCTTGAAACGTCGCCGGCCGTCAGGTCGATGACGGGATAGTCGGTACGCGGCAGCGAACGGTGCTCCGGCTGTACCACCAGATGTGCCGACAGTGCCCATGACGACATTTCGCAAAGGTAGAACACACCGTCGATGAGCGGTCCGATGAAGCGTCCCTTGCCCTCGGCCAGCTCAGCCAGGAAAAGCCGCATGACGGCCTGGGTATTGGCATTGAAAGGGTCTTCCATCACACGGCGGTTGCCCGACCGCTCAAACTCCATGTAGGCAGAAGCCCGCACCACCTTCCATTCGTGACGCAATGCCTTTTCGCCCTGCCGGATGGCCTCAGCCCGCGATGCGCCGAAAAGCTGGTCCCAGCCGGCACGGTCGGAATATTTCGGATAAGTCACCCACTTTTGGTCGAGCACCAGCATCGAACGCAACTGTTCGGGCGTGGCGCAACGTTGCAACAGGTCGCGCTGCTCATAGGCCTGTACGGAAACCGCCCGACACCCCATCAGGAAGACGACCAGGAAAAACACGCGCTGCAAAGTCTTTTTCATAGTTGTATATGGTTAAAACAGTAAAAACAAATCCTCGCGGACTTTTTTATTTCCGTCACAAAAATACGGAATCTTGCGGAGTAGAGCTTTCCACGCCGGCTTTTTTTACACGCCGGTACCGATTATTTCCTCCGGCCCGCTGCGGCTGCGGTTCAAAGTTCCCGCCTCTCCTCCCCATGCCTTCCCGGCATGCCCCTTTCCCACCGTTACGCCCGGCGGCATCCGCCACAGGCCACTCCCCTCCTCCCGACAGCACATCCGGAGACTCCGCTCTCCGCCAAAGGGTATTTGCACGCGATTTTCAAAATATCTTCACAGAAATTTGCCCGTATAAAAAGAAATTCGTACCTTTGCCGCGTTATCTGACGATAGCGCAAGAGAGTTTGTTCCATGGTGTAATGGTTAGCACTAGAGTTTTTGGTTCTCTCAGTCCCCGTTCGAATCGGAGTGGAACAACTGAAAAGAGAAAGAGTTTTGCACAGATTATCTGTACAAAACTCTTTTTATTTTCTCCCCACCCCGGCCTCCGTCACACGGGCTCTCTCAAAGAAAGGCAGCGGCTGTCCCCTCACACTTCCCGCACGGCAGAAACAGCCTGTGGACGGCCGGCCCGCCTGACACCATATTTCATTTTCTCCAACGACCGACAATGCACACTCATCTCGACTATTCCTTCACGCTCAACACCGACCTCGTCCGCTTCCGCTTCATCGAAGGCACCTGTGCCGATGCCCTGGTGCGTCTCGACGGCGACCTGCTCACAGTTGCCATGCCCGCGGGGTTCGACTTCAACGTGCTGCGACGCCAGGAATGGGCCAACAAAGTGCTGTGCGAGGTGCTGCGCAAACGGGCCAAGCAACTGCTGCCGCCCCGTCTTGACGCCACGGCACGGCAATTCGACCTGCGCTATCAGCGCGTCTATATCAAGGACGTATGCAGCCGCTGGGGCAGCTGTTCATCGCTGGGCAACATCAATCTGTCGCTATGGCTGCTGCTGGCGCCGTCGCGGCTCGTCGACTACGTCATCCGTCACGAACTGGCCCACCTCAACGAAATGAACCACAGCCCGCGCTTCTGGGCCGAAGTGGACCGCATGACAGGAGGACCGGGACAGGGAAAACTGCTGGAACGGGAAATGAAAGCATTTGCCCGCGGACTCTTCGCTGCCGGCTGGCGAAAATAACCGGCCCATTTTTTTGCTAATCTTTCTAAAAAGTACTCATTTTTAATAGAGATTTAATATCCCTGCAAAGCTCCCGTCTCTATTTTAATTCGTACCTTTGCCATAGGAACTATCATTTCTATTCATTTATCATTAAAACCTATTCCATTATGAGAAAGACTTTACTCTCACTTCTTGCTTTCTTTGCAATGGTCTTTACCGCCATGGCAGAAGGTATTACATGGACATCGGGTAACGACTGGACCGGTGTTGCCGAAGAGGCAGCCACCATCAGTTATACCCAGGGCACCTACACGCTGACTGCGGACCAAGGAGCCGGCGTATCCAAGCCGACCGTCAACGCCACAGCCAACGACCTCCGCGTCTACGCCAAGGGAACGCTGACCGTAGCCAACAGCGCCGCCGACATGACTACGCTGGTCTTCAACATCTCCACCAACGGTCAGAAGCGCCTGGCCGACATCACGGCTTCTACTGGAGATGTGAAAATTGACAACAAGAACTGGACCGTAACCTGGACGGGAACCGCTTCCAGCGTTACCTTCACCGTTGGCGACAAGGCCGTCAACGGCACCGAGCCGACCAAAGCCGGCCAGTTCTGCATTGCTTCCATTTCCTTCGATGAAGAAGGTGGCGGAGAAACCGGTGGAGAAACCGGCGACGAAAAGACGACCATCTTCTCTGAAGACTTTGCTGAAGGACAGGGTGCGTTCAGCATCGACAACAAGAGCATGGACGAAAACCTTTCCTTCGTATGGAGCAAGAGTTCCAACGCAGGCAAGAACTTCATGAAAGGAAGCGGTTACTACAAACAGGCCTATGCCGCTGAATCCTGGCTGGTATCTCCCGTCATCGATTTGAGCAAGGCTACCGAAAGCGAACTCACCTTCGAGCAGGCTGCCAACTTCTTTAAATCCGTTGAAAACTTCCTGCAGGCCTGCGCCGTCAAGGTAAAGGTGGAAGGCGAAGAAAACTGGAACGACCTCACCGTGGAAGGCATGCCGACCGGCAACAACTGGACTTTCGCAAAGAGCAGCGCCGACCTGAAGGCTTACGACGGCAAGAAAATCCAAATCGCCTTTGCTTACACCAGCACAGCCGAACTGGCCGGAACCTGGGAAATAGCTACTTTCGCCGTAAAGGCCAAGGGAGAAGCTGTTGAACCCACCGTGCCCGAATACAACAGCATCGCCGAGATGAAGCAGGCTGCCACCGGCGCCAAGACCGACATGGTGTTCAAATTCAATGAACTCCTTGTTACCGGCGTGGCCGAAGCCTACGGACAGAAGAACATCTACGTAACCGACGGCACCGACGGTATGCTTTTCTTCGGCGGCACGACCGACGTGAAGAAGGGCGACAAGATTTCGGGCAGCATCAGCGGCGCCCTCTCTCTGCGCTATGGAGCCACCCAGGTATCCGAACCCGATTTCAGCCAGGTAACCATCGTCAGCAGCGACAACGAAGTGACTCCGAAAGTGATCACCTTTGCCGACATCAACAACAACGAAGGCTACAAGACCTACGAAAACATGTACGTAAGGTTTGAAAACATCAGTTTCGCCGCCGAGAAGGTGGAAAAGCAGAACGTGACCATGGTGGACGATTCTGACAACGAACTGACCCTCCGTGACAATTTCAGCATCCTCACCGACTATACCTTCGACATGACCAGCCAGTACAACGTATCCGGCTTCGTCACCAGCTACAACCAGGCTGCACAGGTTTACCCGATGACGCTGAACGACATCGAACTCATCACCGACCTGAAGAATCCGGAAACCGCATGGGCCAACGAAGAAGTCATGATTCCTGCCGGACAGGAATGGACCGTGAACAACGCATTCAGCACCCTTTCCGACGCCAAGGCTACTTTCACCAGCAGCAATGAGACCGTTGCCACCGTGGATGCCGAAGGCAACATCACCGTAAACGGATTCGGCTATGCTGAAATTACCGCCGAAACGGCCGAAACGGCTACGTTCCTCGGCAGCAAGGCTACCTTCCGCCTCTATGTCATCGAAGGTGAAGGTTCGCTCGAAAAGCCTTATACTCCGGCCGACGTGCTCTACTTCAAGGGCCGCACGGAAGGCAAAGTTTGGGTGAGCGGTGAACTCGTAGGTTACTATGACAACAGCGCAGGTCTCGTTGAAGGCACCAGCGACAAGGTCAACACCAACATCGTGCTCCGCGTCAACGGCGTATTCGTTCCCGTACAGCTCCCGGCCGGTGAGGTGCGCGAAGCCCTCAACCTGGTAGACCACCCCGAAAACCTGGGCCACAAGATTTGGGTAGAAGGTGATCTCGAAGCCTACTTCAACATTCCGGGTGTGAAGAACGTGGTACACTATCGCATCGACACCATCGACGGCATCGAAAACGTTGAAAGCGCAACCGGCGAAAAGACGGTTTACGACCTCAGCGGCCGCCGCGTGCTGAAACCCGTCAAGGGCCTCTACATCATCAACGGCAAGAAAGTCTATGTCAAGTAATCCGCACCGGAACTACTGAAACGATACTTTACGCCGCGGGCTATGCTGCCCGCGGCGTTTTTTGTGGCCGAAAAAGATGCAGGCCCCATGACCGCAAACCCGCCCGTCCACTCCGGGACAGGAACCCATCCGCTCACGCACGCACCACACCGGCGGAAAGCCCGGCCAGAAGGCCCCGTCCACCGCGACGGCCACCTGCCGGAAACAGTCAGTACTTCCGTTTTTTCTAAAGTACTGACTGTTTTTACGAAAGTACTGAGTGTTTTCACAGAAGTACTGACTGTTTTTCTGCCACCGTCCCGGGCCTTTGCGGCCACTCCGCTTCCACTCCCCTCCCGCCCGCAAAGGGGCCGCAAAGGGCCGCGTGCCACTAAAAAACAAAGGTTTTGCTTTGCCGTTCACGCGGCTTGCACTAACTTTGCCGTTAAAACAAATAAAGAACTGACTATATGAAACTTTTACTGTTGGGAAGCGGAGGCCGCGAGCATGCTCTGGCCTGGAAAATCGCACAAAGCGAGAAAATCGAAAAGCTCTATATCGCACCGGGCAACGCAGGCACGGCCGGCGTAGGCGAGAATGTTGACATCAAGGCCGACGATTTCGACCGGATTGGACAATTCGTCGTCGAAAACCAGGTGAACATGGTGGTGGTAGGCCCCGAAGACCCGCTGGTAAAAGGCATCTACGACTATTTCCAGGAGCGCGACGAACTGCGCGCCGTTCCCGTCATCGGTCCCTCGAAGGCCGGTGCCGTGCTCGAAGGTTCCAAGGACTTTGCCAAAGGCTTCATGCAGCGTCACCATATTCCCACGGCGGCCTACGCCACCTTCGACGGCGAACACGTGGAAGAGGGCTGCCGCTTCCTCGAAACGCTCCAGCCCCCCTATGTGCTGAAAGCCGACGGCCTCTGCGCCGGCAAGGGCGTGCTCATTGTCCCCACCCTCGAAGAAGCGCAGAAGGAACTCCGCGAAATGCTGGGCGGCATGTTCGGCAACGCCTCCTCACGCGTGGTCATCGAGGAATTCCTCAGCGGCATCGAATGCTCCGTGTTCGTGCTGACCGACGGCAAGGACTACCGCATCCTGCCCGAAGCCAAGGACTACAAGCGCATCGGTGAAGGCGACACTGGCCTCAACACGGGAGGTATGGGCTCCGTTTCGCCCGTTCCTTTCGCCGACAAGGCATGGATGCAGAAGGTGGAGGACGAAATCATTCGCCCCACCGTGGAAGGACTCGCCGCCGAAGGCATCTGCTACAAGGGATTCATCTTCTTCGGACTCATCAACTGCGACGGACAGCCCAAGGTCATTGAATACAACTGCCGCATGGGCGACCCTGAAACCGAAACCGTCATGCTGCGCCTCAAGAGCGACATCGTGGACCTCTTCGAAGGGGTGGCCAACGGCACACTGGGCGAAAAAACCGTGGAGTTCGACCCCCGCGCCGCCGTCTGCGTCATGTGCGTTTCGGGCGGTTACCCGCAGCACTATGAGAAGGGCTTCCCCATCAGCGGCGCCGAGGTGGAAGGCAGCGTCGTGTTCCATGCCGGCACCGCCCTGCACGACGGACAGCTCGTCACGGCCGGCGGCCGCGTCATTGCCGTCAGCTCCTATGGCGAAAACAAGGAAGAGGCACTCCGCAAGTCAATGGAGGGTGCCCGCCAGATTCAGTTTGAAAAGAAATATTTCCGTTCCGACATCGGATTCGACTTATAAACCGGCACACGACTACCTCCCTGCCGCCAGCGGCACCCGCCGGCGGCAGGGAAGTCCGTGCCTTCACGTCCAACAGCCCACCGCCCCATGCGCGAAAACAGTTTCCGCACCCGCGTCGCCTCCGGCGCCTTCACCCTCCCGTTCATGGCAGGACTCTCCGTTCTGCTATGGCTGTTGCCGGGCTTCGGCGGCTGGCAGCAATGGGCCGGACTCGCTGCCGTGGGGCTGACCACCTACCTGCTGGCCGAGCTCAACAACCAGTACGCGCTGCTCCGCATCCGTTCGCGCATGGTGGGTTCCAGTTTTCTGGCTCTCGTGCTGGCCTGCCCCGGCCTGCGGCTGCTCTCGCCCGAACACGGCGCCATGGTGGCCCTTGTCGTGGCCTACTTCCAGTTCTTTGCTGCCTATCAGCAGCACCGGCCCGAAGGACATCTCTTCTACGCCTTCCTGTGCTGGAGTCTCGCCAGTTTCTGCTGGCCGCCGCTGTTGCTGGCCGTGCCGCTGCTGCTGCTCTGCCTGCTCCTGCAACTGCGGGCGCTGACCGGACGCAGCTGGCTGGCCGCCATGATGGGAGTGGCACTGCCCTACTGGTGCCTGGCTGCCTGGGGCATCTGGCAGGAACGTCTGCGGGAAACCTTTCTCCCCTTTGCCGAGGCCTTCCGCCTGGCTGCGCCCGACTATGCCGCCATTCCGCCAGCCCCGCTGGCCGTCATGGGATTCACGGCCGTACTGAGCCTCCTGGCAATGCTTCATTTCTCACAAACCTTTTACAAGGACAAAATCCGCACACGGCTCTTTTATTACTTCATCATCAGCATTGAGTTGCTGCTACTGCTGGCCTGTGCCCTGCAACCCCAGCACTACACCGTGCTGCTGCCGCTGCTCATCGCCAACAGCGCGCCCGTCATTGCACACTATTTTGCCCTGGCCCGAGGCCGCGCCGCCGACTATTTCTTCATCGTCTGCCTGGTGTTGCTGACCGGCCTCACACTTTTCAACCATCTCGACCTATGGACGCTTTTATAGACTTCCTGATAGCCAACGGCCCCCTGGGCATGTTCATCGCCGCCTTCCTGGCCGGCAGTTTCTTTCCCTTCAGCTCTGAAGTAGTCATGATGGGACTGCTGGGCATCGGAGCTTCGCCCACAAGCCTACTGATATGGGGCACCTTCGGCAATATTCTGGGCAGCTTGTTCAACTATGGTATCGGTTCGCTCGGACGCGAAGAATGGATAACGCAATACGCCAAGGTGCCGCCCGAAAAACTGGAACGCGGCAAGGCCTACGTCCACCGCTACGGCCCCTGGGCCGGACTGCTGGCCTGGGTGCCGCTGCTGGGCAGCGTCGTCACCGTGGCACTGGGCTATCTGCGCGTCAACCTGCCGCTCTCGCTCCTGACCATCGGCATCGGCAAATATGTCCGCTACCAGATACTCATCTCGCTGTGGCTTGCCGCAGCCGAATAGTCCTCCGGAAGCGTTTCGCCCCATCAGGAAAAGCTCCGAATCTCCCGAACTTTCTACTCCGACTTCTATGAAAATATCCCTATTCTTCCCCTCTTTCCGCCGATACCGGCACCGTCTGTTCCGTTCCGCCTTCCTGTTGGCGGGCATCGCCTTCCTGCTGGCATCGGCCGGCTGCAAGAACGGACAACCGGCTGAAAGGCGCCTCATCACCGTCAGCATTGAACCTCTGCGCTATATCACAGAATCCATAGCCGGCGGCCAATATGAAATTGCAACTCTCACCCCCGAAGGCGTCAGCCCCGAAACCTACATGCCCACGCCCCGGCAACTGGCAGAGCTGAGCAACAGTTCGGCCTATCTGTATCTGGCCTCACTGAGCTTCGAACAGCAGAACATCGGAAAAATCACTGATGCCTGCCCGCACCTCTGCGTGGAAAACGTGTCGGAAGGCATAGCCATGAAACCGCACGAACATCCGGGAGAGGCCTGCTGCGAAGACGGCAACGACCCGCACATCTGGACCTCGCCGGACAATATGAAAATCATTGCCGTCAACGTGCACAAGGTGCTCTGCCTGCTCGACCCCGAACACAAGGAGGACTATTCCGGCCGCCTGCTGACTTTCGTGCAGCGCATGGACAGCCTTGACAGTGCACTGCACGAACAACTCGACTCGCTGCAACACCGCACGTTCCTCATCAACCACCCGTCGCTGGCCTACTTTGCCGAACACTACGGCCTGCACCAGCTGAGCGTGGAACACGACGGCAAGGAGGCATCGGCCGAACGCATCGCCCGCCTGATTGAAGAATGCCGCCGGCAAGGCATCACCACCGTTTTCCGGCAAAAACAAAACAGCGGCCGCACCGTGGAGCGCATCGCCCGCGAACTGAAACTGGAAGTGACCGAAATCGACCCGCTCGCCTACCGCTGGGACGAAGAGATGATGCGCATCGCAAAAACGCTGAACCCATGAAAGGACCATTCCTGCAACTCCATGACGTGACGGCAGCCTACGGACGGCGCACCGTATTGCACGGCACGACGCTGGACATCGCTCCGAACGACTTCATCATCATCAGCGGACCCAACGGCGGCGGAAAAACCACGCTGCTGAAAATACTGGCCGGGCTGCTCCAGCCTGCCGCCGGACGGCTGATACGCCCGCAGGGCCTCATTACAGGCTATCTGCCGCAATATCGAAGCATCGACAGGGCTTTCCCCATCACGGTGGAGGAAACGGTGCTCTCGGGGCTGAACTGCCGCAAGAAGGCCTGGCAGCGCTTTACGGCGGAACACCGCGAACAGGTGCGCCGGATGCTGGACACTTTCCAGCTGGCCGAACTCGCCGCCCGCCCCATCTCGGCCCTCAGCGGCGGCCAATGGCAACGCACCCTCCTGGCGCGGAGCCTGGCCTGCCAGCCCGACCTCTGGCTCCTCGACGAGCCCGACACCCATCTTGATGCCGGCAGCCGCGACTACCTGCACGCCTTGCTGGAACGCGAAGCTGGCCGGCGCGCCATCGTTGTGGTCACCCACAATCCGGAACACGTCGACCACCTGCCGGGCAGCCGGCTCTGGGAAGTCGTCGACCAGCAAGTGCACCAGCTCCGCTGAGTCCTTTTCCAACGTATTTTTTGAACTCCCGCTCCTGCGGGAAAAACACTCAGTACTTCCGTAAAAACTGTCAGTACTTTAGAAATTTCTGTCAGTACTTTAGAAAAAACAGTCGGTACTTTCGTAAAAACAGAAGTACCGGCTGTTTTTTCAGCGATTTCCACACACAAGAAAACGGGCAGCCCCCTCCCGCCGGAGAGTGCTGCCCCGTTTTCTTATCGACACAGACATAACAATTTTTCTACCAACTCATATTCTCACACCTTGGTGGATGAGTCTGATGCAAAATTACGGAGAATGCAGCATCCCTGCAATACCCACGTTTAGGTATTCTGGCGCATTTTCCGCCCCGCTGTGCCCTTATTTGAAGTTATAGGTAAAGGATATCAGCCCGGATATGTTCCGGCCTCCAGCGGCCGAAAAACGGGTCAGGCCGAAATCGGCTTCCAGCCCCACCACGATGCCCACCGGCAACTGATAGCCCACCATCGCCTGAATGCCCACGTCCCAGCGCCGGGCTCCTTCCACCTCGAAAGTGGGATTTTCATAAAACAGTTTGTCGGGTCCCTGCTTGGCTCCGTCGCCGTTGGTCTTGAGCTTGCCGCCCACGCCACAGGCCACATAGGGGCCCGCACCGGCCACCAGATAGCGTGATTCGCCCACGCGGTAATAATAGTTCATCAGCAGCGGCAGCTCTATGTAGTGCGCCGTTGCCGAACGCCCCATCAGTCCCATGACGGGATTGCCCTCCTCGTCGTAGACCTGGTTGCCCTCGTCATCATAGATATTGACCAGCACGTCCTTGTATTTCCATCCTTTTCCATAGAAAACGAGGGAGGGATTGAACGCCCAGTGCTGGTTGAACTCATATTCGTAACCTACACCAAACTTGTAGGCACCCTGTGCCTTTTTTCCGGCACTCTGCGAAGACAGACCGCCACCCACCTTCAGCTGAAAGGTCTGGGCCGGAACGGCCAACGCGCAGGCAAGCAGGAACAGAAGCGTAAAAAATCTTGCGTGTTTCATTTCGTCTTTGTGTTTAAGTGTGAAGTCCATGTGTCAAGTGTGAAACGGGAACGGCCCCTCTTTTCCCGGAGAACGTCCGGGCGCCGGAAAGAGCGGGAACGGCAGACGCCGCAACAGCCGGCACCGGCGGAAACCGTATCCAGGCGCCCAAAGGCAACAACAGGCCCGGCAACACGCTCTGAGAGCCGCCGGACCTGTCTATGGGTCTGTCAATCCTGGAAGAACTGCTTCCAGTCGTCTTTCTTCTTCGATGGCTTCTCGAAAAGCTCGGCATCCTCATAGCGGCCGCCTTTCCGGCCTCCCTTTTTGGGGGCTTTCTCCTTGCGCGCCGGCTTGTCCGCGCTTCCTCCACGCTGGCGGTGGCGCCGCTCCTTCCCTTCGCCGTCCGGCTGGCTGCGCTCGGCATCGTCGACTACGACGCGACGGTCGCCCACCATGGCCTTCGACATCTTGCGGAGCACCATCTCAGCATCCTGCTCAGGCACTTCGAAGAAGGAACAGTTGGTGGTCAGGTCGATGCGGCCGATTTCCACCTTTCCCTTCACGTAGCGGTTCACGAGATTGATGATTTCGCGGGCATAGAAGTTGTCGCGCTTGCCCAGGTTGATGAACATGCGGCGGTAGCCCGGCTCTGCCTGCCGCGGTCCCGACGCCTTGCGGTCGGCCCGTGAGCGTCCGCTGCCCTCCTTCTCCTTGCGCTCCTTCTTCTCCTTGTCGGAAGGCTGCACAATCTCGGGAGCGTCGGCATAATAACGGAGAAAACGGCCGAACTCCTGGCTCACCATGCGCTTGATGAGGTCCTCCTTGCTCAGCCACTCCAGCTTGCGGTACACTTCGGGCAGGAAGGGCGCGATTTCGTTCTCGTTGACCTCGATGCGCTCCAGTTCGTCGATTACGCGATAGAGCTGCTTCGTGCAGATTTCCTTGGGTTCGGGCAGAATGCCTGCTTCAAACTTCTTGCCGATGACTTTCTCAATTACGCGCACCTTGTGCTTTTCGCGGACATGGATAATGGATATGCTCGTGCCGCGCTTGCCGGCCCGGCCGGTACGTCCGGAGCGGTGGGTGTAGTTCTCCACATCGTCGGGCAGCCCGTAGTTGATGACGTGAGTGAGGTCCTCCACGTCAAGGCCGCGCGCCGCCACGTCGGTGGCTACGAGCAGCTGCGTGCGGTGCTGGCGGAACTTCTGCATGGTCAGGTCGCGCTGCGCCTGCGAAAGGTCGCCGTGCAGGGCCTCGGCGTTGTAGCCGTCGCGAATCAGCAGGTCGGCCACCTCCTGGGTTTCCATGCGCGTACGGCAGAAGATGATGCCGTAGATTTTGGGATAATAGTCCACCACCCGCTTGAGGGCGAGATACTTGTCGCGCGCCTGCACCAGGTAATAGATATGGTTGACGTTCTCCGCGCCTTCGTTGCGCGAGCCCACCACGATTTCCTTGTGGTCATGAAGATAGGTCAGCGCGATGCGCTCTATCTCCTTGCCCATGGTGGCTGAGAACAGCAGCGTGTTGCGTTCCTGGGGCACGCCGGCCAGAATCTCGTCGATGCTCTCGGAGAATCCCATGTTGAGCATCTCGTCGGCCTCGTCGAGCACCACGTTCTCCACCTTGTCGAGCTTGGCCACGCCGCGCTTCATCAGGTCGATGAGACGGCCGGGAGTGGCCACGATGACTTGGGCGCCCTTGCGCAGGGCACGGATCTGGCTCTCGATGCTCGAACCGCCATACACCGGCTGCACATACAGCCCGTCGATGTATCGGGAATAGTCTTTCAAATCCTCAGCTATCTGAAGGCAGAGCTCACGGGTAGGACTCAGAATCACCGCCTGCGTGCTGCGGTCCTGCGGATTGACCTTCTGGAGTACGGGAAGGCCGAAGGCCGCCGTTTTGCCCGTTCCCGTCTGTGCCAATGCTATCACGTCGTTTCCGACTCCCAGCAGATAGGGAATCACCTCTTCCTGTACCGGCATGGGCGAAACGTAACCCATCTCGGAGATGGCGCGGCGGATTTCCTCGCACACGCCCAGTTCTTCAAATGTCTTCAATGTAAATCCGGGTATAATAAATTGATAAGATAAAATCCGGAAAAGAATCCGTAAAAATACCACTGCAAAGTTACAACCTTTGCCGCCGACAGACAAACGCCGGGAATGAAAAAAGCGGAAAAACCTGCGGAAAAAGGCCGTCGGCCGCCCGCCGACGGCCGGGAACGGCAGAAAATTGCAGAGAAAGAAGTCACTACGTTGCCCGAACCCGAAAAATAAATTACCTTTGTGAGTTTAACCCCCTAACGCAATGACCGCATGGAAAAACTGCTCCACTACGTATGGCAGCACAAGCTGTTCCCCCTCGCTCCGCTCACCACGAGCTGCGGATGGAGCGTAGAGGTCATCGATCCGGGTCTGCACAATCCGCACGCAGGCCCCGACTTCTTCAACGCCAAGGTCAAAATCGACGGCACCCTGTGGGTGGGCAACGTCGAAGTGCATGAACGCGCCTCCGACTGGTTCCGCCACCACCACGACACCGACGCCGCCTATGCCAACGTCATCCTCCACGTGGTGGGCACGGCCGACTGCGACATTCCCGCCGCTTCGGGCCGACTGCTGCCCCAGCTCGTCCTGCCCGTGCCCGATTACGTGGCCCGCAATTACCGCGAGCTGCTCGAGGAAGCCAGCTATCCGCCCTGCTACCGCATCATTCCCCGCCTGCCCGCCGTCACCGCCCACAGCTGGCTGAGTGCGCTCACGGCCGAAAGGCTACAGGAAAAAACGGAGCGCATCGGGCAATGGCTGGAACGCACCGGCGGCGACTGGGAACGCTGCTTCTTCATCACCCTGGCGCGCAGCTTCGGTTTCGGCACCAATGCCGAAGCCTTCGAGGAATGGGCCGCGCACATCCCCGTCATGGCCATCGGCAAGCACCGCGACAATCTTTTCCAGATTGAAGCCTTCTTCTTCGGCCAGGCAGGACTGCTCGACGACAGCATCGTGCCGCCCGAACGCCGCGACGGCCACTTTCTCCAGCTCCAGCAGGAATACCGCTATCTGGCCCATAAGTTCTCACTCACGCCCATGGATGCCGGCCGCTGGCGGTTTCTGCGGCTCCGGCCACAAAACTTCCCCCACGTGCGCCTGGCACAGCTGGCACAGCTCTACTACAGCCAGCGCGTCACCTTCTCCCGCCTGCTCGAAGCCGGCGGCATCGACGACTGCAGCGCCCTGTTCAACGTGGGCGTCACTCCCTACTGGGAAACTCACTACACCTTCGGCGACGAAAGCACGGCCCACGCCAAGAGGTTGCAGCCGGCATCGGTGCGCCTGCTGCTCATCAACACCGTAGCGCCCCTGCTCTTTGCCTACGGACGCTACACCTTCGACGAGGAGCGCTGCGAAAAGGCCTTTGCCCTGCTCGAAGCGCTGCCCGCCGAGCAGAACTTCATCACCCGCAGCTGGCAAAAGGCCGGACTCCACGCCGACAATGCCGCCGACAGCCAGGCCCTCATCCAGCTGCGCCACAACTATTGCGACCGCAAGGACTGCCTGCGCTGCCGCTTCGGCTGCGAATATCTCCGGCAGTCCTCATTCACCTGATTCATTCCTTTTTTTACTCCTCATGTCTATGGAATACATTTTCGACCTCACCCTGAAAGTACGCGACTACGAATGCGACCTGCAAGGCATCGTCAACAACGCCAACTACCAGCACTACACGGAACACACGCGCCACGAATTCCTGCGTTCGGAAGGCATCAGCTTTGCCGACCTGCACAACCGGGGCATCGACGCCGTCGTGGCACGGCTGCAGATGGCTTTCAAGACACCGCTGCGCAGCGGTGACGAGTTCGTCTCCCGCCTGGCCCTCCGCAAGGAAGGCATCAAGTTTGTCTTTATCCAGGACATCTTCCGCCTGCCCGACCTGAAACCGGTGCTCCGCTCCACGGTCGAAACCGTGTGCCTCGTCAACGGCCGCCTCTCCGACTGCGAAGAACTCAACACGGCCTTCGCCAAATATCTGCACACCACATGAACGAATTGCTCCATGCGCTCACACTGAGCCGGCTGCCCGGCATCGGCGTCATGACCGCCCTGCAGCTCTACCGCCATTACGGTTCGGCACAGGAAGTCTACGCCTGCCGCGGCGAACTCAAGGGACGGGCCGCAACAGCCTTCGCCCACTGGGAGGAAACCAGAGCCCGCGCCGAAGCGGAACTCGAATTTTGCGAACGGCAAGGCATCAGCGCGCTTCCTCTCCAGGCTGCCGACTATCCGCAACGCCTGCGCGACTGTCCCGACGCTCCGCTGGTGCTTTTCCGCCGGGGAAACGCCAATTTAAATAATATTCACACTTTAGCCATAGTCGGCACCCGCAGAATTACTGAATACGGAAAATCATTCTGTCAAGAATTTATCACAGACATAGCCCGCATTATTCCTGATTGTCTTATAGTTAGCGGTCTTGCCTATGGCGTTGACATCCACGTACACAGGGCTTGTTTGAAAAATTCTTTGCCGACGGTCGGCGTACTGGCTCACGGACTCGACCAAATCTACCCTTCTTCCCACCGCGCCACGGCTGAAGAGATGCTGAAGCACGGAGCACTCGTCACCGAATACATGTCGCAGACTTTTCCGGACAAGGGGAACTTCGTTCAGCGCAACCGCATCATAGCCGGCATGGCGGATGCCACCCTCGTCGTCGAGAGTGCCGACAAGGGAGGCGCGCTCATCACCGCCCGCCTGGCCGACGAATACCATCGCGAGGTGTTTGCCTTGCCGGGACGCATCAGCGACCCTTACTCCCGCGGCTGCAACGCCCTCATCCGCGACAATCGTGCCCGCCTCCTCACCAGCGCCGCCGACCTGGCCGAAACACTGCGCTGGGCGACGGCCGGCAAAACGGCAGCGCCCGTGCAGCGCGAACTCTTTCCCGAACTCACCCCCGAAGAGGAAACGCTCTGCCGCCTGCTCGGCCAGGCCGAATCCGTCGGCATCAACCGCCTGGTCATCGAAAGCAACCTGCCCTTCCAGCAGGTCAGCTCGCTGCTTTTCGAACTCGAACTGAAAGGCGTGGTCAAACCGCTCGTCGGCGGACAGTACCGCTTGCTCCGCTGACTCCCGCTGACAGATTTCCCCACACGGCGAAACGGATTTTCCCGACAGGATTCCGTTCCGCCGTGTGCCTGTTTTATCTCCTTTCCCCGTTCACATTCGCTTGCCCGGCCGGCCACTGCTGCAAGGCGGGACGGCAAAATGAACCCCGTCCGCCACACTGCCCACACAGAAGTACTGACAGTTTTTACGAAAGTAAGGATAGAAATTTCTAAAGTACTGACTGTTTTTTCTAAAGTACTGACCGTTTTTACAGAAGTAAGGACTGTTTTTCCGGACATACGATACTCCCGTTCCGAAGCTCCCGAAGAACCCGGTGGCGCGGCTTCCCGCGCCGTCTCGGCCCCTGCGCTCCGCCCTCTCGCCGGTTCCCCACCTTCCACCCGCCGGAAAGGCCTTCCGCCCCTCCTCCGCACACAACGGCCGACGCGCTCAAAATCCGACAATTCGCTTTGCACTTCGCCCGCCTTGCTGTAACTTTGCAATTCAAACCTTTAGTGCACAATGAATACAGAATTTCATTACGACGTTTTGGTCATCGGCGCCGGCCATGCCGGCTGTGAAGCGGCTTCGGCCGCCGCACGCATGGGCGCAAAAACCTGTCTCATCACGATGGACATGAACAAGATTGCCCAGATGAGCTGCAACCCTGCCATCGGCGGCATTGCCAAAGGACAGATTGTACGCGAAATCGACGCGCTCGGCGGATTCACCGGATACGTTACGGATGCCACCGCCATCCAGTTCCGCATGCTCAACCGCTCCAAGGGACCCGCCATGTGGAGTCCGCGCGCACAATGCGACAGACCCCGTTTCATCACAGAATGGCGCAAGGTGCTCGAAAATACCGACAACCTGCACATCTGGCAGGATGAAGCGGCCGAAATCCTCGTTGAAAACGGTCAAATCTGCGGTATCGTCACCGTTTGGGGTGCTACCTTCCATGCACGCTCCGTCATCATCACGGCCGGCACCTTCCTCAACGGACTCATGCACATCGGCCGCCGCCAGGTGAAAGGCGGACGCTGCGCCGAACCCGCTGCAACATTTCTGACCGAATCCATCGCCAGACACGGCATCCGCTACGGACGGATGAAGACGGGTACTCCCGTGCGTATCGACGCCCGCTCCGTTCATTTCGACGAAATGGAAGAACAGCCCGGCGAAAACGATTTCCACCGCTTTTCATACATCACGCCTGCCCGCCCGCTCCCGCAACTGCACTGCTGGACCTGCAACACCAACGCCGAAGTGCACCGCATCCTGCGAAGCGGACTGGCCGATTCGCCCCTTTACAACGGACAAATCCAAAGCATCGGGCCCCGCTACTGCCCGAGCATCGAAACAAAAATCGTCACCTTCCCCGACCGCGACAGCCATCCGCTCTTCCTCGAGCCCGAAGGCACCGATACGCACGAACTCTATCTGAACGGATTCTCGTCCAGCCTGCCGATGGATATCCAGCTCGCGGCACTGAAAAAAATACCCTGCTTCCGCGACCTCGTCGTCTACCGCCCCGGCTACGCCATTGAATACGACTTTTTCGACCCCACACAGTTGAAACATTCGTTGGAATCGAAAATTATCGACGGACTTTTCTTTGCCGGACAGGTGAACGGCACCACCGGATATGAAGAAGCTGCCGGACAAGGCATCATGGCCGGCATCAATGCCGCCTTGAAATGTAGCGGCGGCGCCCCCTTCACTCTTCTGCGCGACGAAGCCTATATTGGCGTACTCATCGACGATTTGGTAACAAAGGGAGTGGACGAGCCCTACCGCATGTTCACCTCCCGCGCCGAATATCGCATTCTGCTGCGCCAGGATAATGCGGACGTGCGCCTCACGCCTTATGCCGAACGCTTCGGCATTGCTTCGACAGAGCGCGTACGACTATTCCAAAGCAAGAAGCAGCTTCTCGATGAAATCACGGATTTTTGCCATAACTTCTCGATAAAATCGGATAAAATCAATCCGCATCTCGAAAGCATCGGCAGCACGCCCCTACGCGGCGGCTGCAAACTTTACGACCTCATCAGCCGTCCCGAAATTACGCTTTCCGGCATTGCCGGGCAGATACCGGCCTTGCAGTCGCTGCTCGAAAAAACCGACACCCATCGGGACGAAATTGTGGAAGCCGCCGAAATCGAAATCAAATACAGCGGTTACATTTCACGCGAGCGGGCACTGGCCGAAAAAATGCAACGGCTGGAAGCCATTCAGGTGAAGGGACGCTTCAACTACGAAGAGGTTACACAGCTCTCCACCGAAGCCCGACAGAAGCTCACTGCCATCAATCCTGAGACGCTGGGACAAGCCAGCCGCATACCCGGCGTTTCGCCGAGCGACATCAGCGTACTGCTGGTCCTGCTGGGACGATAGCCTTAATGTTTCACGTGAAACAAAACCGCAGAACAACTCTTTAAGACAATAACTTATGAATTCAAAATTGTTACTCGACAACCTGCGCAACGTGCCCGATTTTCCCAAGCCGGGCATTCAGTTCAAGGATGTCAGCACCCTCTTCAAAAATCCGGCCTGCACTGCCGAAATGCTCGACGAGCTGGTACGCCTCTATCAGGACAAGGGCATCACCAAGATTGTCGGCATCGAATCGCGCGGCTTCGTGATGGGCGCAATGCTGGCCGCAAGACTCAACGCCGGTTTCGTGCTCTGCCGGAAACCGGGGAAGCTTCCCGCCGAAGCCGTTTCGATGAGCTACCAGAAGGAATACGGCGAAGACACCATCCAAATCCACGCCGACGCGCTGAACGAAAACGACGTAGTGCTCATCCACGATGATTTGCTCGCCACCGGAGGCTCCATGAAAGCGGCCTACGAACTGGTAAAGCTTTTCCATCCAAAAAAAATCTACGTCAACTTCCTTATCGAACTGCGCATGGAAGGACTCGAAGGCAGAAAATTCCTCGGTGACGAAGTGGAGATGACCACGCTCCTGACACTCGACGAATAGAAAGCACACAAGGACAAACGGCGGACTTTCTTCCACCCCGCCGCCATACATAAGAAGAGACAGCCCCGCCGCATGTCTCTTCTTTTATTTTTCGTAAATTTGCAACGGAAGCGTCAGGAAAATTCCAGCGCCGCCAACGCCGCTACAACCGGCAAAAACGAAACTGCTATTATGGAAGGGAAATCAAAGAACGAACTGGAGACCTATCTGAAAGGCATCATCCACAATCTGCCGGAGTCGCCGGGGTGTTATCAATACCTCAACGACGAAGGCACCATTATATATGTAGGAAAAGCCAAGAACCTGAAGCGTCGCGTCAGTTCTTATTTCAACAAGGAACAGCAGACGCGGAAAACACAGTTGCTCGTGTCGAAAATCCGCGACATCCGCTACGTCGTTGTCAAGACCGAGGAAGATGCGCTCCTGCTGGAGAACAACCTCATCAAGCGCTATCAGCCCCGCTACAACGTATTGCTGAAAGACGACAAGACCTATCCTTCCATTGCCGTCACCAACGAATATCTGCCCCGCATTTTCAAGACCCGGCAACGCAAATACGCCGGCGCCACCTACTACGGGCCCTACAGCCACGTGCCCACGATGTATGCCCTGCTCGACCTCTGCAAGGAACTCTACCACCCGCGGCCCTGTTTCCAGGTGATGACGCGCGAAGGCGTCATGTCGGGAAAATATTCCGTCTGCCTCAACTATCACATCAAGAACTGCGCAGGTCCCTGCGTCGGCAAGCAGAGCCGCGAAGACTACATGAAAAACATTGCCGCCTGCTGCGAAATTCTGAAAGGCAACACCGGCGAACTGGCCCGCCGCATGAAGGCAGAGATGATACGCCTCGCAGAAGAACTTCGCTTCGAGGAAGCACAGGAAATCAAAGAAAAATATATCCTCATTGAAAATTTCCGCGCCCGCAGCGAAGTCGTCTCCAACGTGCTCCACAACATCGACGTCTTCAACATCGAAAGCGACGAAAAGAACGCCTACATCAATTATCTGCACATCACTAACGGATGCATCAACCAGGCCTTCACCTTCGAATACCGGAAGAAACTCGAGGAGAACAACGAAGACCTCCTGGCGCTGGGCATCGTGGAAATGCGCGAACGCTACAAGAGCCAGTCGAAGGAAATCATCGTACCCTTCCTGGTGGATTTGCCGGAAGGATATGCCCAGCAGACCATCCCGCAAAAGGGCGAGAAAAAGAAGTTGCTCGAGCTCTCGGCCCTCAACGTGAAGCAGTATAAATTCGACCGGCTGAAGCAGGCTGAAAAGCTCAATCCCGAGCAAAAATCGGTGCGCCTCATGAAGGAAATCCAAGAGCAGCTGAACCTGCCGAAGCTACCCTACAGGGTAGAGCTTTTTGACAATTCCAACATGCAGGGTTACGACGCCGTGGCCGCCTGCGTGGTGTTCGAAAAGCTCAAACCGGCAAAGAAACTCTACCGCCGCTACAACATCAAAACGGTGGAGGGACCCGACGACTACGCCTCAATGAAAGAGGTGGTGCGCCGCCGCTACACCCGCCTGCAGGAAGAAGGCGGCACCTACCCCGACCTCATCATTGCCGACGGCGGAAAGGGACAGATGGAGGTCATCCGCCAAGTGATTGAGGACGAGCTCGGGCTGCACATCCCCATCGCCGGACTGGCCAAGAACGACCGCCACCGCACGAACGAACTGCTCTACGGATTCCCGCCCCTCACCGTCGGCGTAAAGCCCGAAAGCCAGCTGTTCCGCCTCCTCACGGCCATGCAGGACGAAGTGCACCGCTTCGCCATCACCTTCCACCGCGAAAAGCGCAGCAAGCGCCTCACCGCCTCGGCCCTCGACCTCGTGCCCGGCGTAGGCGCAAAGACCAAAGAGCTGCTGCTCAAGCAATTCGGCAGTTTCAAGCGCATCAAAAGCGCTTCCCTGGCCGAACTCCAGGCCATCGTGGGACCGGCGCGCGGCGAAAAACTCTACGAAAACCTCCACGCCGCTGGCAACGAATAAGATTTTCTACGTACATTTGCATAAAAAAGCATGAGAGCAGTCATCCAGCGTGTGCAGCACGCCTCCGTCACCATCGCCGGCCACACCAAAGCGGCCATCGGGCAGGGATTTCTCGTCCTTCTTGGCGTAGAAAACTCTGATACAGAAGAAGATATTGAATGGCTTACGAAAAAAGTGGCCGCCCTGCGCGTTTTTGACGACGAAAACGGCGTCATGAACCGGAGCATTACCGACATCGGCGGCAACATCATCGTCGTCAGCCAGTTTACCCTCATGGCTTCCACCAAGAAGGGCAACCGCCCCTCCTACATCCGCGCCGCAGGCCACGACATCGCCATCCCGCGCTACGAAGCCTTTTGCCGCCGCCTCTCCGAAGCCATCGGGCGCCCCGTAGGTACGGGTGAATTCGGCGCCGACATGAAGGTGGAACTGCTCAACGACGGTCCCGTCACCATCTGCATTGACACGAAGAACAAGGAATAACCTCTGAAAAATCTCCATCATGACAACCTCCATCACCCTTAGCCAAGCACAGGAAGAAGTGGACCGCTGGATACGCACCTACGGCGTGCGCTATTTCAGCGAACTGACCAACATGGCCTGCCTCACCGAGGAGGTGGGCGAACTGGCCCGCGTCATCGCCCGGAAATATGGCGACCAATCCTTCAAGGCGGGCGAAAGCGACGACCCGGCCGACGAAATGGCCGACGTGCTCTGGGTGCTGCTCTGCCTGGCCAACCAGACCGGCGTGGACCTGACCGAGGCTTTCCGGAAAAACCTCGAAAAAAAGACCCGACGCGATGCCGAACGGCACCTCAACAACCCGAAACTGCAACCCTAAAAAAACGATATCATCATGACTGAACACTGCCACTGCGGCCATCACCACGAAGAAGAAGAGCACCTGCGGAGTCCCTACGAGCAGGCCTTCAGCAAATTTGATCTGAACCTCACCGACGAGAGCGTGCACAATGCCGTCCTGCGTCTGATTGAAGAAAAGAAGAGCCAGTATGACACGGAAGCCACCCGTCTGCAGCTGCTCAGCACCCTCGAACTGACCACGCTCAAGGTGACCGACTCGCAGGAAAGCGTGCTGAAATTTACGGAAAAAGTCAACCGCTTTGCCGACGAGCACCCCGACCTGCCCCACCTCGCCACCCTCTGCGTCTACCCCAATTTTGCAAAAATCGTATCCGAAAGTCTGGAGGTGGAAGGCGTCGAAGTGGCTTGCGTCAGCGGCGGTTTCCCGTCCTCGCAGACCTTCCTCGAAATCAAGACCATCGAAACGGCACTGGCCATCAAGGACGGTGCCACCGAAATCGACATGGTGCTCAACGTAGGCGAATTCCTCAGCGGCGACTATGAGACCTGCGCCGACGAAATCCAAGAAATCAAAGCTGCCTGTGCCGGTCATCCGCTCAAAGTCATACTGGAAACCGGCGCCCTGCAGAGTGCTGTCAACATCAAGCGCGCTTCCATCCTCGCCATCTATTCCGGCGCCGATTTCATCAAGACTTCCACCGGAAAAATCAACATTTCGGCCACGCCCGAAGCCGCCTACGTCATGTGCCGCACCATCAAGGAATATGAAGCCCTCACCGGCACCAAAATCGGCTTCAAGGCCGCCGGCGGCATCAGTTCCGTTGACGACGCACTGACCTACTACACCATCGTGCGCGAAATTCTGGGCGAAGAATACATCAAGAACGGACTCTTCCGCATCGGCACCAGCCGTCTGGCCAACCTTCTGGTCAACGACCTGCTCGGCGAGGAGTGCAATCCCTTCTGAGCCGAAGGCAAAAAGCCGTTTTCCGGGCCTCTGCGCAACGTTTCCAGACACGGACGGGCACATCTCCACCGAAGGCAATTTGCGGCCACAGCGCGGCGCTAACGCGCGCCAATGGACGCAGGCACAACCATCCGGCAGCGCAGCCGGGAAAATACTGAAACAACATGCGGGAGCGGACAGGTCAGACTGTCCGCTCCCGCATGCTTTCTGCTCCGTCCTCCCTGCATTCCCCCGCCGCCGGGGAACACCGCCCCGCGATAAAATTCCGGCCGGCAGCAACCAACGCGCCGCCGGAAAAACACCTCCGCCACCCTTCCGTTCCACCTGTCGCAGCAGGGGCAAAAACAAAAGTACTGACTGTTTTTACGAAAGTAAGGATAGAAATTTCTAAAGTACCAACTGTTTTTTCTAAAGTACTGACTGTTTTCACGAAAGTACTGACTGTTTTCCGCGACCCCCTGGTCCGGGAAACCATGCGGGAGGACAGCACTCCGGCCCGCCACACGATAAAAAGAAAGAACCTTTCCGATTTCGGAAAGGTCCTTCAGTCATATATTATTCCTCAACGGCTGCAGAAGCACCCCTGAACGGGAAATCCGGCTCCTCACCGCTTCCATTCCGTTCCGGCATCCCGCAGACGCAAGGCTTCGTTTCAGAGTTTGCGCCCGATTACGAAATCGAGATACCCCTCAAGCGCCCGCTTCACCTCCCCGTTGCGGAAGGCCGACAACTCCGCCAGCGCCTCCTGCCGGAGCCGCTGCATCACGCTCCAGGCGTAATCGATGCCGCCTGCGCTCTTGGTCAGCTCCACCATGCGGTGAATGTCCTCACGGCTGGCCGTCAGGCCCTTGATTGCCGCCGCCAGCGCCTTGATTTCCGGGTTGTCGCTGTGCCGCAGGGCGTAAATGGCCGGCAACGTCAGTTTGCCTTCCGCCATATCGTTGCCCGTGGGCTTCCCGATGGCCGCGTCATCATAATAGTCAAAAATGTCGTCGCGAATCTGAAAGCAGATGCCGACGATCTCGCCGAACTTTCGGGCGTGTTCCACGAAGTCGTCACTGCCCCCTGCCGACAGCGCCCCCAGATGGGCACAAGTGGCAAACAGTTCGGCCGTCTTGTTGCGGATAATATGGAAATAAGCCTCCTCCGTGCTTTCAGCATTGCGGATATTGGCCAGCTGGAAAATCTCGCCTTCCGACAGGCGCTCGCCGAGCCGCGCAATGAGCGAAACGCACTCCACGCGTCCCGTCTGCGCCGCCACGCTCAACGATTTCGAGAGCAGGTAGTCCCCCAGCAGCACAGCCACCTTATTGCCGTAAACGGCATTGGCCGAGGCTTGTCCGCGGCGTTCCCCGCTGTTGTCCACCACGTCGTCGTGCACGAGACTGGCTGTGTGCAGCAACTCCAGCGTTACCGCCGACAGCAGGCTGACCTGCCCCACCTCGCCCAGCTCCCGCGCCACAAGCAACACGAGCAGAGGCCGCATCATCTTTCCCTGACGTGCGCGCACATGCTTCAAGGCCTGGCCCAGGAAGTCGTCATCGTGAGCCAGCGCTGCATCAAAAAGTTGCTTGTAGCGCAACAAATCGTCGGCTACAGGTTGGCGTATCGTGCCCAGTTCATCCATGTTCAGTCTGAATTTTAGTTTACAAAAGTACGAAATATTCATTACAGAACAGATTATTTTGCGTATTTTTACCGATAAAACCATCCCGAATGAAGAAATTATATCTCTTAGATGCCTATGCACTGATATTTCGTGCCTATTACGCCCTGATACGCTCTCCCCGCATCAATTCAAAAGGCGAAAACACGTCGGCCGTCTTCGGCTTCGTCAACACACTGGAAGAACTGCTCAACAAGGAACAGCCCGACTATATTGCCGTGGCCTTCGATCCGAGCGGGAAAACCTTCCGCCATGAGGCCTATCCCGAATACAAGGCACAGCGTGAAGCCACTCCCGAGGACATCCGCCGCTCGGTGCCCGTCATCAAGGAACTGCTCCGCGCCTACCGCATTCCGCTGCTCGAAGTCGAAGGCTTCGAGGCCGACGACGTCATCGGTACCGCAGCCCTCCTGGCCGCCGAAGCCGGCGTGGAGGTGCGCATGATGACCCCCGACAAGGACTACGCCCAGCTGGTGCGCCCGCAGGTGTTCATGTGCCGCCCGGGCCACGGCTCCTCGCCCATGGAAGTGCTCGGTCCGGCCGAAGTGTGCGCCAAATACGGGCTGGAGCATCCGTCGCAGGTCATCGACCTGCTCGGCCTCATGGGCGACACGGCCGACAACATCCCCGGCTGTCCCGGTGTCGGCGAAAAGACAGCCGCCAAACTCATCCAGCAGTTCGGCTCCATCGAAGCGCTGCTCAGCCGCACCGACGAGTTGAAAGGCGCCCTGCGCAAGAAGGTGGAGGACAACGCCGGGCAAATCCGCTTCTCGCGCTTCCTGGCCACCATCCGCACCGACGTGCCCCTGACGCTCGACCTGGAAAGCATGGAGCGCAAGGCGCCCGACCTCCAGGAGCTCAAGCGCCTCTTCGAGCAGTTGGAGTTCCGCACCTTCCTGCAACGCTACTTCCCGCCCGCCGCGCCGCAGAAAAAGGAGCCGGTGCAGCCCTCTCTCTTTGACGAATTGACGGGCGAGAATGCAGGCGAGCCGCTCCAGACCAGCCTGAAGACGCTGGCCGACGTCGAACACGACTACCATCTCGTTGATTCCTTGGAGGAAGCCCGGCGTTTGTGTGAATTATTATTGACAAAGGAAAAAGTGGCGATAGACACGGAGACCACCAGCACCGACGCGCTGCGCGCCCGACTCGTCGGGATGAGCTTTGCCATAGAGGACGGAAAGGCCTGGTACGTCAGCGTGCCGCATGACGAGGCGGAAACACGCCGCTGGCTTGAAGTTTTCCGTCCGCTCTACGAACACCCCACCCTGCTCAAGGTAGGACAGAACCTGAAGTACGACCTGACGGTCCTGGCCAACTATGGCATCGCGCTCTGCGCTCCCATGTTCGACACCATGCTGGCCCACTATCTCGTGCAGCCCGAACTGCGTCACAACATGGACTATCTGGCCGAAATCTATCTGAAGTACCGCACCATCCACATCGACGAGCTCATCGGGCCCCGCGGCCGCACGCAAAAGAACATGGCCGACGTTGACCCGCAACAGGTGTGCGACTATGCCTGCGAGGATGCCGACGTCACCTTCCGCCTGCAACCGCTGCTGGAACGCGAGATGGAGGAAAACGGCGTCACCTCCGTGTTCCGCGACATCGAGATGCCTCTCATGCCCGTACTGGCCCGCATGGAACGCAACGGCGTGGCGCTCGACACCGCCGCCCTGGCCGAAACCGGCCGCCACTTCACCGCCCGCATGGCCCAGCTCGAAAAGGAAATCTACGAACTCGCCGGCCACGAGTTCAACATCACTTCGCCGCGACAGGTGGGCGAAGTGCTCTTCAACGAACTGCACCTCAACGACAAGGCCAAAAAGACCAAGAGCGGACAATATTCCACCAGCGAGGAGGTGCTCGACTCGCTGCGCGGCAAACACCCCATCGTGGGCAAGATTCTCGACCACCGCGGCCTGAAGAAACTGCTCAGCACCTACATCGAGGCACTGCCCCAGCTGCTGCACCCCGAAACGGGACGCCTGCACACCTCGTTCAACCAGGCCGTCACCGCCACGGGACGCCTCTCCTCGAGCAACCCCAACCTGCAGAACATCCCCGTACGCGGCGACGACGGGCGCGAAATCCGCCGGGCCTTCGTGCCGGAACCGGGCTGCATCTTCTTCTCGGCCGACTATTCGCAGATAGAGCTCCGCATCATGGCCCATCTCAGCGGCGACGAGCATCTCATCCAGGACTTCCGCGACGGCAAGGACATCCACGCCGCCACCGCCGCACGCATCTACAAGAAGCCGCTGGAAGAAATCGACCGCGACGAGCGCCGCAAGGCCAAGACAGCCAACTTCGGCATCATCTACGGCATCTCGGCCTTCGGTCTGGCCGAGCGCATGGAAGTGTCGCGCACGGAAGCCAAAGAGCTCATCGACAACTATTTCCAGACCTACCCCAAGGTGCGCACCTACATGGATAGCAGCATTGCCGCCGCACGCGAACGGGGCTACATCGAAACCGAATTCCACCGCCGCCGCTATCTGCCCGACATCACCTCGCGCAACGCCGTCGTGCGCGGCTATGCCGAGCGCAACGCCGTCAACGCCCCCATACAGGGAACAGCCGCCGACATCATCAAGCTCGCCATGGTGCGCATCGACCGCCGCTTCCAGGCCGAGGGTATCCGCTCCAAAATGATTCTGCAGGTGCACGACGAACTCAACTTCAGCGTGCTGCCCGAAGAACTGGAACAGGTAAGGCGCATCGTCATCGAGGAAATGGAAGCGGCCTACCCCATGCAGGTGCCCCTCGTGGCCGACTGCGGCGAAGGCAGCAACTGGCTCGAGGCACACTGACCGCGCGCCGCATCCGAAAAGCCGCAAAAAACGCACTTCACGCCACCGGAAACCCACCGGCAACAGGAAGACAAACAAAAGTACTGACCGTTTTTTCTAAAGTACCGACAGAAAATTCTAAAGTACTGACAGGATTTTCTAAAGTACTGACTGTTTTTCCACACGGCCGGACATCTTTTCAGCCTCTGCTTTCCCTGATTTCACGAAAGCAGAGGCTGTTGTTTTCTGCACTGCATGAACACCCCTCCGCCACCGGAAAATCCGACAAAACCGCATACAAGACGCAGGTTCAGCCAGGCTGCCGGCAACTGCCGTCCCCGTCGTCAGCCGCGACCGATGCTCCGCGTTAACGCGGCTTTCCGATGGAACACAACTTCCATGCTACGACCATCATAACGCATTTCCGGTCGTTAAATTTTTCTAATATTCCAAGGAAAAAATCTGTAAAGATTCGTAACATTGCAGCCGGTTAGTTCAATTCTTCAAAAAAAACTTACTTTATGAAAAAATCTTTACTCGCCGTCATGGCAATTCTATTGCTGTGCTTCACGCCGGCAAAAGCCCAAACCGACGATTCCAACGAACGGGCACAACAGCAGATTGACTCACTCAACCAGATTGTGGCCCAGCTCAGCGAAAAGGTGGAAGACCAGGAAGAAGAAATGGAAATGGCTGACGTATGGAGCCGCCGGAAATTCTTCAACATCGGATTTTCACGCCTGAAACTGACTCACCGCGAAATTGCCAACCTCAGCTGGAAAAGCGACTTCAGTATCTCCCTGACTTATGGAAAAACCATCTATTTCCATAAAAAGCCCATCGCCAACATGATTAAATTTGGTCTGGACTATTCTTTTATGGATATCACCTATGCGAAGCTCGTGCCCAATGAAATTCCGACATACAGCGACGGCGAAACGGGCGGCAGCGGATCGGACGGCGGAAATTCCGACGGATTCGACGACATCGAAACTCCAGGCATGACCGAAGGACTCATCAACGACCTGGGCTGCCATCTGATTGACTACAACCTTCAAATCGGTCCCAGCATCACCGTCAACCCCATCGACCACCTTATGGTCAGAGGCTACTTCCGCTATGCACCGGGCGCCAGCGGACTCCTGCTCAACCAAGAATTCAGCTATAGCTACGGTTCTTATTTCGTATCGGGCGGCAACATCTCCTATAAAGCCTTCTCTCTGGGTGTAGAAGCACGCTGGGGTAAGTTGAAATACAACTCCATCTCCTTTGAGGAGAGCAGCTCCGATGACATTGACGGCAGTGACGTTTCCGACATGATAAGCACGTCGAAAAACAAAATGAGAACCAACAGTGTACGTTTCTATATCGGCTTCCGTTTCTAAACCCCTATCCGTTTCCCCTACGGCCAGGACCGACGACGGCCACCGAACCTTACCGGCAGACAAAAGCTACCGGAATGATACCTGCGCCGGCATCCGGGAACGGAATCGCGCACAACGGAATCCTGCCCATACGTATCGATTGAACAGTAACTACCTCTACTCAAACCTGTAAAAATGAAAAAACTCCTTACCACAGCATGCCTCTGCCTCTTTGCAGCAGTTGGACTGCAATCCTGCCTCGATTTCAATGAATTGGGAGACCGCCTGAACGGCGGAAGTTCCAACCAGATACCCAACGGTGCCCTTCCCACGGAAGAAATGACCTATGGAGACTTCGTTGAAGAACCTTATGCAGAAGTGGCAGCCAAGTATGTCTTCAACGACCCGCAATATGGCATCGAAAGTATTGAATTCTTCGGCAACGGACTCTATCTCATTGCATTTACCGGCGCCAGCCAATTTGCAGACAGCCATCCCGTGAGCGCCAGCCGGGCCTCCGACGGCTCCATCGCTCTGCGCATCGACCGGAAAAGCGACAAGGATATCCGTAGCCAGAGCGAAAACTATCACTATGGCCGTTTCCAGACCTACGGCCCCGACCAATTCTTCGTGGACGTCCTCGGCACGTTCTATTTCAGTTCGCAGGACGGTGTCCACTACACCCTCACCGTTTATGACAACGACCTGAATCCGATGTTCAGCACGGAATGCATCCGTGAAAGCACCACCACCAGCCGCATCAGCAAGGAAATCTGCCGTAGCTGGAATGTCAAGAACTGGGAAGAGTGGGGCTACATCAACGGATACCTGGCAACCAACAGCAAGTTCGATGGACAAGGCGGATACTACGAAGGCGACATCCTTGACAGCGAAAATTACTACGAAAAACTGGACCAGGAGGTCAGAACCGTCATGTTCAGCCCCTCAGGCACCTATTTGAGCATCCTCAACAACGGCACAATAGATGTGCGCAGCTGGGTATGGAGCAATCCCTCCAAGGAGGAACTTTTCTGCGACGGAGCCATGGCCGGCGAAGCCAACAAAAACGACAGCTTCACCGTTCGCTTCCGCGGCCAGGAAGCCCGCTTCTATGAGGACGATACCTATACAGGCCAGGAAGTAGACGACCTGATTGGTTCCGACCTGCTGCCCTATCTGGACGAAGACATCAAGTCCATCCGGGTTATCCGCGTCACCACGCTGAGAGTCTCCGATTTCTAATAAAGGCAACTGCGCCGCAGCACTGCCTGCTCCGGCAATCAGTAACCCGCAAACCCAACAGCGAGGGGCGCCGACGGAAATCACCGTCGGCGCCCCTCGCTGTTTCTTTCAGGCTCCCGGGCCTGCTGCGGGCGCTGCCGCAAGAGGTCAGTCGCACAACTGCGCCTCGGCCAGCTGGCGTCCCAGTTCACGGGCCTTCTGGATCACATCCTGCCCGGCTCCCTGCTTCCATTCCAGCGGGTCGCCAATCAGCTGCATGCCCATCTTTTCATTATATTCGGCTATGCAGCGCGCCGTCTGCGCACTCCAAGTGTGCCCTCCGAAGCAGCCGAGCACATGATGGGCCACACTGCGGTGTGACAGCCGTTCCAGCAAATCGTCCACTACGGGGAAAAGTCCGCCATTATAGGTAGGTCCGCCCACAGCCAGTCCGCGGTAACGGAAAATGTCGGCCAGCACAAAGGAAGGCTGACTCACACTGAGATTGTGCACAATCACCTTTCGCAAACCGGCTTCGGCCGCGCCCTGTGCCACGGCTTCGGCCACCCGCTGCGTGTTGCCGTACATCGAACCGTAGCACACCACCAGTCCGGGCTTTGTTTCTCCGGCGCTCAAACGGCGGTACAGTTCAATGGCACGGCTGGCCTGCTCTGTCCACACAGGACCGTGAGTCGAACAAATCATGTTGATTTCCAACGCACCCAACTTCTTCAGCGCCATCTGCACCGGACGGTCATATCCGCCCAGAATTGCAGCATAATAGCGCTCCATTTCGCTCCAGTAGGGCGCAGTGTCCATTTGCGTATCCAGCACGGCGCCGTTCAGTGCGCCGAAGCAGCCGAAGGCGTCGCCGGAAAAGAGGATTCCCTCCGTTGTTTCATATGTCACCATCGTTTCCGGCCAGTGCAGCATCGGCGCCAGATGGAAGCGCAGCGTACGCCGGCCCAGAGAGAGTGTGGAACCTTCGGCCACCAGCAGGTCGCCGTCGGTCGGTTCGCCATAGAAACCCTTCACCATCTCAAAGGTTTTCTTGTTGCCCACCAGTTTCACACCGGGATAGTATTTGCGCAGGAGCGCAATGCTGCCTGAATGGTCCGGCTCCATATGGTTGATAACCAGATAGTCAATCGGCCGGTCGCCGATGGCTTCATGGATATGGTCAAGAAACTCAGCGAAAAACACGCTGTCCACCGTGTCGACAAGTGCCACCTTGTCCTCATCGGCAATCAGGTAGGCATTATACGATACGCCCATGGGCAGGAGCCACAGGCCCTCAAAGCGATGCTTCACGCGGTCGTTCACGCCTACATAGTAGATATCTTCCTTGATTTTCATTGCTGTACTTTTTTCAAGTTACTGTTCCGCCGCAAAATTAGCATTTTTCCGGAACACTGCCATTTTTCCTTTCAGGAAGGAACGGAAAAAGAGCGGAAAAAGCATAAAAAAACTGCGGGGACCGTCTGTTCCGGTTCCCGCAGGTCGTTTGTTTTTTCACCCCAACAGGTTGTCGAGAGTGGCCTTGAGCGCGTCGCGCGACATGGCCCCTACCGATATTTTCGGTTCTTCCGTCGGCGAGGCGAATACCAGCGTCGGGATGCTGCGCACGCCGAAGAAAGCAGCCAGTTCCTCTTCTTCATCGACATTCACCTTGTACACATCCACGCGGCCGGCATATTCGTCGGCCAGACTGTCGATGACCGGCGAAAGCGCCTTGCAGGGCCCGCACCAGCTGGCATAGAAGTCGAGCAGCATGGGCTTGTCGCCTTCAAAGTGCCAGTTGCCGCCATTGGTTTCGTAGTTGTGCACGCGGTTCAGAAAATCTGCTTTCGATAAATGTATAGCTCCCATTTTGTTTTCCTTTCTTTACTTTAGTTTACTCAAACAATGCTTATGCTTCGGGGAGATGCTTCCGGCCTGCGGTCCGCCCGGCCGGTGCAGAGCGGCGGTGCCGCGTCCTGTCCCCGTTGCTGATGCAAAAGTAGGAAGAAGCCGCGACGCCAACAACAGACTGCAACTATACCGGTATTGACAAAATCTATACCACACCCCGCGGCGCCCCGCATCGGGCGACGACAGGTGGTACGGCACCGCCCTTCGGCAGAAAAACCCGCCACGGCCCGCGCAAAAGACCCGCAACACGCAACATGTCCCGACGCAAAATCGTAACTTTGCACCCGAATCATCCAAATTCATCTGTAACCGTTTATCATGGACTACTATCACATTGTCGTTAAAATGCTGATGATTTTCGGAGTCGTCATCATCGGCTATCTGGCTGCCCGCCGCGGATGGTGGGTCAAGGACATGAACCGTAACATGTCCATCTTCGTGCTCAACGTGACCGCCCCCTGCCTCATCCTTTCCTCCGTCATGGGTGAGGGGCTTATCTTCGAAACGGACGAAATCGTGCAGCTGCTGCTCGTTTCCGTGCTCAACTATGTCATCCTCATCGGCGGCGCCTATCTGGTGACGGCCATCTGGCACCTCGACGACTTCAGGCGCGGACTGTTGCGCTTCATGCTGTCCTTCGGCAACGTCACCTTCATCGGCTTCCCCGTGCTGGCGGCCATCTTCGGCGAACGTGCCGTTTTCTACGGCTCTGTGCTTACCATTCCGTTCAACCTGCTGATTTTCACCATTGGCGATGAATTCATTTCGCGCCGCGGCGGCATGCGCGAGGCCTTCCGCCTCCGCCTCATCCTCTCGCCCTGCGTGCTGGCCGCCATCCTGGCCGTCGTGCTGGCCTTCTTCAAGCTGCAAACGCCACCCGATGTAGCCGAATGGTTCCATCTGCTGGGCGACATGACCATCCCCAGCGCGCTGATTATCATCGGCGCCACCCTCAGCCAGATTCCGCTGCGCGACATGGCGGGCAACCGCTTTGTCTACACCATGTCGGCCTTCAAGCTGCTCATTGTGCCCATACTGGTGCTTTACATCTTCCGCACCATCGGTTTCGACGAAACCGTAACCAACGTGGCCGTTGTGCTCAGCGGCATGCCCGTGGCTGCCAACGGCATCATGTTCTGCCTGCGCTACGGCAAGGACGAACGCCTCATGGCGCAGGGTATTTTCATCAGCACCCTGCTCTCCATCTTCAGCATTCCGCTGCTCACGCTCCTGCTCTGTGTAGTGTACTAAAAAAAGTTGACACAAATTTTAGAAGTATGCGTACTTATAAAGGCATGTCAGACTTTCATCGTCT